>JAEEGG010010933.1_pt1 | contig 19921 bp, 10 predicted proteins | sample 9134161 | NCBI WGS metagenome assembly JAEEGG01 (sample SAMN16246543, study PRJNA631951) | gut metagenome | biome: gut microbiome; feature: rumen; material: CR-attached | host: Bos | place: Iran: Karaj | collected 2018-10 | reverse complement strand
ACGCTACCATTACAATAACATGCATTTGTTTGTGCTGGAGGTGTAGATGGTGAAGTAGAACAACTACTACTTGATGTTATATGAGATACATAAGTATATCCTGATTTACCCATATAACTACCCCATACAAGACTACCATTATAAGTAAAGCAACCTTGATTACCTCTATTTACATATGCACTACATTCATTTAATCCATATTGAGTATATGTTGTATAGCCACCACCACTAGTAGCCCAACGACATTGACCACTACCATTACAATAACATGCAGTTGTTTGAGCTGGTGGTGTTGGTGTATTAACTTTAATATTTACATATCTTGTTAATATTGCTCCATCTTTTCCTTTATAACTTGCTTGAGCCATAAATACTGTTATACCATTTTGACTAAATGTGAATGGACCACTATATATAATATTAGGAGTACAACTACTCTTTGTACCATATGTATAATAACAATATTTTATTGTGTCATAATTTCCACTACCACTTATAGTTAAAGTTGGATATGAAGTACGTTCATTTTTTAAAGCTTTATCATATGATGTTTGAATAGCATTATTATTACTTGTTATTTTTACAGTACCAACACTAGTATCTCCACCACCACCAGGACTTCCTCCACCACCTGGATCACTAGGTGTTGATGGTTTATTAACATTAAATTTAATATTTGTACTAACACTTGGATTACTTACAGAAGATACTTTAACAGTTGCACTTCCACTATTTAAAGCACGTACATAACCAGTTGTATCAACTGATATTACTGATGTATTACTTGATGAATATTTAAGTTCTTGATTTGTTGCATTAGCTGGATTTACAACTGCAAGTATTTGATGCGTATCACCAACATTTAAATTAACAAGTGTATCAGTAGCAGTAATACTTTTAACTGGTACATCTTTAGCATTAACGCGAACCGTTGTTGTTGATAAAACACCTCCACAAGAAAGAGTTACTTTAGCTTCACCAGCTCCTACTGCAGTTAAATTTCCATATTCATCAACAGTAACAACACTAGTATTATTACTAGACCATTCAATAAATTTTAAAGTTGCATTAGTTGGTAAATATGTATACTCAGCTTTTTTCTTTTCACCTTCAACTAAATTATATTCATTATTTTTTATCATTAAAGATGAAGGAAGTAAATATATTCCTGGTGTTACTTGTTTATCAATAACATTTACCGTAATTGTTGCTGTCATTGATTCATTTAATTCGACACGAACAGTACTAGAGCCAATACTAACAGCATTCAATTCACCAGTTTCTTTTTCAACACGAACAACATTTTCATTCGTTGATGAATATTTAACAGATGATACCATCGCATTACTTGGTGTCTTTTGATAATTAAGCGTATATTTACTATTTGGTGACATCACAACAGTACCATCTTTGAAACTAACTGATACTAAATTAACACCAGCTTGTCCTTCAAAAACAGTTACTTCACAAGTTTGTGAATATGCTTTTTTATTTCGATCAGTATAAGTAGCTGTTATTGTTGCTTTACCTCTTGATACACCACGTACTAAACCATGATCAACAGTAGCAACATTAGTATCACTACTACTCCAAGATACATCTGGATTAGAATTATTATTAACTTTTAATTCTAATTGAACAGATTTACTAACACCAACATTTTCTGTTGTAGATGATATTGTAACTTCTGTATCAGTAGGACTAGTTGATCTACTACTACCTCCAAATATTAACATTAAAATTATTAATAATATTATTCCGCCTAAAACCCATACTAACTTTTTATTTTCTTCATAAAAAGTCATAAAACTATTTGACGAAGAATTACCACTATCATCGTCATAATCTTCTAAATAATCTTCATCATCGTTCATAACAATCACCCAAGATAATTATACTTTTTATATAGTAAATTTGCAATAATAATTGGATTTAAAAAAAGAGAAAAATTAATTTCTCTTTTTTATATTTCTTTAATGTATTTTAGTTACTTTCCAATACATATATCTTCCTGGAGTTCCAGAAGAACCTATTCTAGTATCAGACATATCAATAGAATAAACGGTATATGTCGTTGGAGGTATATAATGATAATTACTGTTTATTATAACTGGTGCAATAGCAAATATTAATTTTTTATCTGGATGGGCTACGCCTCTATTTTCGGCTTTAGATAACCATTCAAACTCAAAAGCAATATCAGTTGTAGATTCAACTGCACTACCAGAAGGACGTACGTAATACCATTTATTTAATGTCGTTTGTTCAGGAATCTTATATTTAGTAAATGACTTCTTATTGAAATCTCTAAAGACTATACCTTGTCCTAAATCAGTTAATTCATTATCAGATGTAAATGCATAATTTGGAGCAAGAGCATTTCCTGTTGGGAATTTACATGAACTAGCAACAGAACTGATAGATGGATTAGATGATGAAGATGTATAATAACAGAACATAAGAGCTCCATATTTAATATTTCCTTTAATTGTTTCGAAACCAATTACAGGTATATTTCCATTATTTAATACACCACCATAGTTACTTGCACCTTTAAATAAACTAATAGAACTTATTTTAGCTGTACAATTATCTTTATTACTACTTCCTTCATAGAAATATGTATATTCACTAGTTTTAGCCATATATGCTCCCCAAGTAAACATACTATTGCTCTTTTTAATAAAGCATCCTGTTTGTTCACCATCATATTGACCTTTTCGATTAATATATCTTTGACATTGTTCTTTAGTTACACCACTAATTTTTGTATATCCAGTTCCACCACTAGTTGTCTTACAAAGACCATTTGACATACAGAAGCAACCTTCTTCTGCCGGTTGTACTGCTTTAATTGTAATAGTTCGACTACCACATTCTTTATCATTATGAGTTGAATCACCTTTAATTCTTACATAAACCGTTGTTGTACCAACATCTTTTCTAGTGGGTTTAGTTGTTGACCATGTACCTGATGTAGAAGTACGGTATTCAATAGTTCCACCACTTCCACCTGATACGGTAATTGAATGTTCTTTTCCATCATAATAACCTTCATAAGAATTCATTGTTGTTGGACAAGTAGGATCAGTTTTAGTTGGTGCTGATTGACAATTACTTCGTTCAACATGTGACATATATGCATAATTACTCTTATTCATATAACTACCCCATACAAGTTTACCATTATATGTAAAGCATCCCTGATTTCCATTTCCTATATATCTTTCACATTCGTTTTTATCATCTGGAATATAAGCTGATACAGTATAACCTGTTCTAGCTTGTCCCCATATACATTGTCCACTCGAATTACAATAACATCTATCACTTGGATTTTTTGCAAGACAATCACTTTGTCTTGTTATACCAGGTTGATAAATATATGTTTCTGGTACAGAGAAATTTGATCCCCAATAATAGTTGTTTCCATTATCTTTAAAACATAAATATCCTTGTTTAGCAGCATTACACCATTCTCTTTTATCTAAGGCTTTTGCTTGAACAACATTCCTTGCATTTGTAGGTTTAGTTCCCCATGTAAAGTTTGTTCCAATACCTTGACTACTAGAACTTACATAACAATGTTCTTCGTTTGCTGGTGGACTAACTGGTGTACCAACTCTAACATATTTTATAACTTTAGCACCTTCTGTATTATTGTATATAGGGATAAATTCATAGAAATAAGTACCAGGAGTATTTAACGTAAATGAATAAGATCCACTTGATAAAGATTGCGTACTATAAGAAGGACAACTTCCACCAATTGCGGCATGACAATATTTAAATTTATCAACGTTACCTGTTTTAGTAACAACAATAGTAGCAATAGATACCACATTATTATTAGCTTCAGCATCACTTCTACTATCGTGTAATCCACTAATTATAAGTTCACCTACATCTGATGAAGGTGGATTAACTGGATCATCTGGCGGATTAACCGGATCATCTGGTGGATTATCACTAGGAGTACTACCAGCTTTTATTGTTACATATCTAACTATTTCTTGACCTTTTTTTCCTTGATAAACAGGAACTATTTTAAATACATATACTTTCTTACTAGTTACTGTTACTTCTGGCAGATTAATAGGGTCCATATATATGTTTTGTGGAGTACAATTAGAACTTACTGCCTTATCATATTTACAATATCTTATTTCTTCAACATTACCACTAGGAGTCATTGTAACAGTTGTATTTTCAACTTCAATTCCAGGTAATTCCGTTGAAACTGAATTATTAGTACCAGTAACAATTACGGTTCCAACAGTAACCGTTTCACCGCCACTGTTACCGCCATCATTACCTCCATTATTACCACCATCATCAGTTGGTGGAACATAACTTGTGTCTTCATTAACCGTAACATAAATTGTTTTCTTTATTTCTAAATTAGAACTTGGTGATACTGTAATAGTTGTACTACCACTACCAATTGCAGAAATATTGCCATCGTTATCAACACTAACAACTGATGGATTATCAACTAAATATGTAACTACTTGATTAGTAGCATTACTTGGTTCAACAGTAGCAACTATTTTCTTTTGGTCGCCAACATTCATTGTAATACTTTCTTCACTTGATAAATTAATTCCTGTAACAGGAACAGTTCCTGATTTAACATGAACAACCATTGTATCTTTTAATCCCATTGATACAATTGCAACTTCAATATTTCCAGGTTTCTTTGCAATTAATTCACCATTAAATACTGTAGCAACTTCTTCATCAGCACTTACCCATATAACATAATCCGTACTTGCTTCAGCAGGTTCTTGATGATATGTTAATGTCTTCGTTTCACCTTCTGTTAAAGTTATTTCTTTTTCATCAAAAGCAATACTAGTAGGAATGGTATAAATACCTGGAGTAATTTGACCTTCTACTACTTTTATTTTAATACTTGCCATTTTTTCAGCATCATTAACAGCTACTCTTATCATAGCTTCACCCTTAGCATTAGCTGTAATTAGACCTGTATTAACATCAATACTTGCAATCTCAGGTTTACTTGACGCAAATATTTTATTTTTAGGTTTTGCTTCAGGAGGTGTCATTTGAATAGGTACCTGATAAGTTGAGCCAACTGGCATTATAATAGTACCAGATTCTGAGAATTTAAGGCTTTCAACTTTTAAGTTTGGATCTCCTTCTGTAACGGTAACTTCACATTCATATTCATGACCATCATATTTACCAATTACAGTAGTTTTACCAACTTTTAATCCCTTGATAACACCTGTTTTATCAACAGAAACAATTGATGAATCTTTACTAGTCCATACAACACCTGTTACTTCTTTACCATCTTTCATCAATTTTAATTGATTTCCTGTATCCGTTGTAACCGTTAAAGTTTTCTCTGATATGGTAATACCTGTATTATTACTACCTCCACCAGAGAATGCAATCATTAATATTATTAATAATAAAACAACAACTAGAACAATTACTAACTTTGTATTTTCTTTTATAAAATTCATTAGTTTGTCCATACCTGATGCATTACTTTCCGATCTTTTATCTTCTTCTAAATCGAATTCTTCATTATCCATATATTACTCCTCTATTATAATTTTATTACATCTTCACAATTTAGACAATATATACACCAAAAAATTAATGTAAACAAAAAGACTTATTTAAATAAGTCTTTTTTATTAATTAGTATATGTACTACCGAATATAGTATCCGTTAAATCCGTAATAGTCCAATCACTAAATCGATTAAAATTATCTTTATTTCCACTTACGCGTCCTATTTTTATTCTATATACACTATAACCCGAAGTTGCACTTAAGTGGTTCGTCGAAGAGTGATATGGTGAAAATACAAAGATGATATTTTCACTATTAGAACCTTTATCTTTCAAGTCAGAATCAGAAATATAACCAAATTCATAAGCAAGTAAATTGGTAGATGTTCCATAACTTGTTCCCGTAGCCTTATACACTTTTTCACGATCGGTTAATTTAAAGGTTGTATAATCAGCTACTCCATTAACAAACTTTCGACTATAAGGACTAATAGACGTAGAACTTCTAGTTAAATCACATTTTGATGCAATTTCTTCTTTTGTTGGAGTACCATTTGCTCTTGTATAATAACAAAGTAACATACCATTGTGTATAGCCGATGCATGTAACATAGTAAACGCAATCATTGGATAACTATTTGGAGATAATACATTACCATTATAATAATTATTCATGAAATTATTACTTAAATGTCTACCATAGAATACGAAACTTAATCCACCATTATATGTTTTAGAAAGGGTTTTTCCATTTGTTAAAGTTGCTGTTACAACTGTATTTGAACCAACACCTTCTAATCTAGCTATTCCTTTTTGGCTATCAGTAAATCTTAATATTGTATTATCATTACTTTTCCATGTAACACCAGTTTGACAAGCACTTGCTGGGGTTGAAGTACAAGAGAAATGATATGAACCATCAGTTCTACTAATTTTATAATCAATTGAAGTTATTTCGGCAGCAGTATTTTCACATTCACTTCGTGTTTGTTTACCACTAACATAAGTATAACTTGTTGAAGTTGAGAAATCACTTCCCCAGAAATACTTACCTGATGAATTTTTAAAGCATAAATAACCTGCTCTAGCACTATTACATTTTGCTGGAGTATCTAAAGCCTTAGCTTCTACTTGTCCACTCGTTGCAGTAGCATTGGTCCAAACAAAATTAGTACCAACTCCTTGACTACTTGTATTTACTAAACATCGTGATGGATTAGAAGCTTCACAATTTTCTGGCTTTGTAATAGTAGATATATAGGCATAATTTGTTGGATTTCCCATAAAACTACCCCAAATTTTCTTACCGCTATCATACGTAAAGCAACCTTCATTACCTCGATTAATATAATCTTTACATGCTGATTCTGAAACATTAGCAAGAACGGTATATCCACTTCCACTAGTACCCCATCGACATGTTCCACCTGTTGTACAATAACAATTACTTGATTGTACCGGAGCATCTATATATACAAACCATGGATCTGGACCACGAAGTAATGAACCAGATGAATTATATTCAGAAACACGTACAGTAATCATTCCCGTACCAGTAACAGTAAACGTTCCATTATCATTTACTCTTGTTAGTGGTGTACAACCAGTACCTTTACATACTTTTAAATAACTTGTATTATTACTTCTAATATCAAAAGTTACTCTTTGATCACCTTTTTGATGATAACTATAAGCTGAACCTTGATTATCAAATAAATTACCTGAAGTAACAGTATATCCTTTAGTTAAAGGTTGTGGTGTACTTCTTGGTTTTATAGTTACATATCGAGTTATTTCAGTACCTTTTTTATTTTTATAGTAAGGTACTGCTTTAATAACATATGTTGTTTTTGTTGTTACTGTTCCTGGTGGAAGTTCAAAATCATATGAATATATATTTGTTGGTGTACATGATGAAGATGATGATTTATTGTAATAACAGAATCTTATTTCATCAACATTTCCATTACCAGTCATTGTTATTTTCGTATTTAATACTTCATTTCCACCTTCTGACATGGATACAGCATTATTAGTTCCAACAATGGATACTGTTCCAACTTTCTCTTCAGGAGTTGGCGTTGGTGTAGGTGTAGGAGTTGGTGTTGGTTGTTCATTTACAGTTACATTAACTGTTTTATAAATACTTGGATTAGAACTTGATGCAACAGTAATTGTTGTTACGCCACTATTTAATGCTTCCACAATTCCTTCACTATCAACACTAACAATAGTTGGATTATTTGCTGAATAAGTAATTACTTTATTAGTTGCATCATTTGGTTCAACAGAAGCAACTATTTTCTTTGTATCCCCAACTCTCATTATTAAATTATCATCAGTTAATAATCTAACACCTGTTACATCAACGGTTCCTTTGTTAACATGAACCATCATTGAATCTTTTAATCCAACAGATGTTACGGATATTTCAACATCACCTGGCATTTTCGCAACTAATTCACCATTATATACAGATGCTATTTCTTCATTACTACTTATCCATACAACATAATCAGTAATAGCTTCAGCTGGCTCTTGTGTATATGTTAATTGTTTAGTTTCTCCTTCAATCATTGTTATATTTTTTTCATTTAAAGTTAATCTTGTCGGAATAACATATATTCCTGCAGTAACTGGTCCATCCATAACCATTAATTGAATAGTAGCTAATTTTTCTCCACTATTAACTATAACGGTTATTGTTGATGTACCGCTAGTTTTTGCTGTAATAATTCCAGAAGTCTCATCAATTGTAGCAACACTTGGATTACTTGATGAAAAGACTTTATTATTTACTTTGGCTTCCGCTGGTGTTACTTCAATAGGAACTTCAAAAGTATCACCAACACTCATTAAAATCGTTCCCTTTTCGGAAATGACGACTTTTTCTACTTTGATAGATGGATCTCCTTCACTTACCGTAACTTCACACTCATAATCTTTTTTATTATAAGTTCCAACAACTGTTGCTTTTCCAAGAGATACTCCTTTTACAGTACCATCTTTTTCTACTATTGCAATTTCTTCTTGTTTACTCATCCATTCAACTTTTGATGATTCAACAATCTTATCATCTTCTAAAATAAATAATTGTTTACTTGAATCAACAGTAACAGTTAATTCTTCATTACTAATCTTTACATTGGTCTTTGTCTCTTCACCATTATTAGACATAAGACCCATAATTATTAAAAGTAAGATTACAACACCACCAACAATAACAAGTTTTTTATTTTCTTTCATAAAATTCATGAACTTATCCATGCCAGTTTGTTCAGTGTTGTATTCTTCTTCACCACCTTCTAATTCTTCCTCTTCTTCATATTCATAGTCGTTCCCCATACATTACTCCTCTATTATCATTTTATTACAAAATATTGAAGATAACAACAAATAAAAAAAAATAAACATCAATAAGATGTCTATTTATCAAACTTATCAGCTACAGAATTAATTCTTTGTAAACTAAATCGATATTTTTGTTTAACTTTAGGATACTTTTCATGATCTACTTCTGATAAAAACATATCAAGAGGTCTTATCCATAAACCCATATCACCATATAATCGACGATAAATAACATATTCTTCTTTTGTTTCTGAATGTAAACATTTATCTATTACTAAATAATAGTCTCCTTTAAAATGACGATAAATTCCATTAATTTTTAACTTTCTCACAAATACCTCCAAAGATATTATACAAAAAAAAGATGATTTATTAAATCATCTTTACTTTTTTAATATACTTCTTCTACTGTAACATCAGCATATGCAAATTCTTCTACATAATCTGCAACATCGCCAGTACTTTTGGCTTCACCATCAACAAGGAAGTTTCTAGGATCTACTTTTTCAATACCTTCTGTTTCCATGTTATGAGAACCAGTATATTCACCAGATAAACTAATCTTTAATACTTCATCAAGATTTGCTTGAGTTGGTAATACTGATGTTGGATTATTATAAATTGTTAGAGCAAGTAACTTAGATGCTCCAAGTGGTACATATATTGCATATAATGATTCTCCACCTTGTTTGATAGTGAATAAATGATATTTTGTACCAGAATAATCTTTTTCACCTTTATAATCCATTGTAAATCCTTGACTTGTACCATTGCTAACTACTTTTTCAGGAGAAATTTGTGAATAAGAATAATCCATCAATTTCATATAGAATCCAAATGTACCATCATCAATATTTAACATTCCACTTTCAGTTTTAACCATAAACTTAGTTGGAACTTCAAATGTATAACCAGAGAAATCTACTTTCTTAGTACTAACAGCTACTGGATTATCATTTCCTCCACCATTTCCATCATCATCGTTATTAGTTAAAGCTTTATATCCAAAATATCCACCTACAGCAAGACCAAGTATTAATAAAATAATTAATACAACTTTCATTGCTCCGCCTTTACTTTCTGGTTCTGGAGCAATTGGTGCATTATTCATAGGCATTCCTGGAACTGGAGCTGGTGTCGTTGGTTTTGGTGGCATTGGCATAGGTTTAGCATTAGCTACCATACCATTTGGTTTAGGAGGCATTCCATTATTTGGAGCTGGTTTATTACCTGGCATTCCGTTATTTGGAATTGGTTTATTACCTGGTAAACCATTATTTGGAATTGGTTTATTACCTGGCATTCCATTATTATTTACATTAGGTTTAATTCCTGGCATTGGGCCTAGAACTTGTGTTTCTCCCAAATTCATTCCATGATTAGGCTTTGGACCTAGATTGTTATTAGGTTGATTCATTGGCTTTACAGGTCCTGGTCCTACTGGTCCATTAACTTTAACCGGAGTTGGTGGTTCCACCTTAACTGGAGTTGGAGTTGGATTCATAGGTTGATTTGAGATAGGTTTAGGCATTGGAGCTGGTCCTTGTGGATTAGCTGGCATACCTACATTATTATTTTTTTGAACTGGTGTTCCACATAATTTACAAAACTTGTCCTCTGGAACTAAAGGACTTCCACAATTTTTACAATTCATCTTACAACCTCTCAACTATTTTCTTCGATTATCTCAAATGAAATGATTTGTTTGACAAAATCATTGTCAATTTTTCTATCATTTCCTCGTATCTTTACACTTAAAACTTTATCATCTGGCAATTTATATGTCAATATTTTAACATTAGAAACAATGTGTTTACTGTAAAGTCCATTTGTCGATTCAACATAATATCCACTATAGAGTTTTACATCGTAATTATTTATCTTAATTGTTCCTTCATATTTCATTTCTTGATATTTTCCATACTTTTTACGAGCGTTTATAGTAGAATTCTCCTGTTCAATGGCAAAAGTCTCATTAAAATCTAAACTGTATCTTACATCATATGCAAAAATATCATCATCATAGTTATAATCTTTACCAAAATTCCTTATTTCATATATATTTGTTTTATAGTCTACTTCTTTAAATTCTTTAGGAATAGATACTTTAATATCATACCCTTTACTTAAAACAGATCCTCTTTTTCTTAAATAACATACATAATTATTATCAACAATTTCACCTTTAACATAACTTGAGTAGTTTTTAATATAATTTATTTTAAAACTATCAATTAATTCTTTTGATATCTCACTATTTCTATTCGAGAATTCAACAGTCATTGTATGATTACGATCTAGAGGTTGTATTAATAAAACATTTTCGTATTTACTATCACCAAGTGGTGATTCTACAGTATAACTATTTCGATACAAATATACTTGTTTATCATTTTCGTATAAACCATATAACATTAAGTTTTCTTTAAAGTCCTTATTCTTTTTATATCCATTATACTTTCCATAATCACCATATATTTCTCTCTGTAAATACTCATAAACATTACTTAAATAGATATTTATATTTATATATGAGTTAGCTAGATAATCACCAAAAGCAATATAATGATATACTCCTAAATTAGAATTATAATTAATACTTTGATAATTAATTGGAATATTAAAATTAACTAAATAATTATTATTAGCAATCTCTTCTGTATATGTTTTATCTAATCCTTGATATTGTGGATTCTTTTCAACTAATTCAAATTCACTTGTTTTAATAGATAATTCATCACCTAATGAATAATCTTTATCTAATAGCGTAAAATTATAAATAATATTATTTACACTATCTAGTAACATATCAAAATATTTGACATTAGCTTCAAACTTAATTATTACAACTCTACTACCTTCTTTATAAACACCTATTTTTACATTTTTTGTTTCATTTTCATATAGTAACCAATATCCACTAAAATTATTTTTTGTAATATGGGTACTTTTTTTAGATAACAATTGATAATTCTCATTATTTTTTTCAATTTCATATCTAATATCATCAATTAAACTATCAATATCTAAATATACTTTTTCACTATCAAGTTCATAAATATTAAATGATAAATTACCTTTACCATGAGATAGAACAATATGATTATCATCTCTACTCTTTATAGACCAACTATTATCATATTTAACATAATAATTATCTGTAGTATAATCTTTCGTTTCTGATGAAAAATTCTTATAAAAGATAATAACTGCGAATGATAATAATAACATTATTAGGGAGATTATAAATATCATTTTATATTTCTTTATAAAATTCATCATGTTACTATCACCACCACTAGATAATCAAGTTCTTCCATAATTGTGATTTGATAATTATCTTTTTCATATATGTATTTTTTATTACTAGCAAGAACTTCTTTAAAACCGTTTTTAACTAGATTATTTCTAAATGAAAGTGACATTTGAATTGTATTAACATAATTAGCCATATTATTTTGATATCTTAAACTTACAACACCATTATTATAATTAGCTTTAATTAAACGCATATGAATGTTTTCTTCAATCTTAGTAATATCATTTATTTCTTTCCATTTACTATCACTTATATTAATATTTTCTCTTTCAACACCATAATTAACATAATAATGATCCTTAAGTTCACTAAATGGTATTACTTTAATACTATTAAAATCAATATTATTAAATTTCTCTTGAACTTCTATTAAAGCTTCATAAGGAACTCCAAGAGATGTTGGACTATTAATTAACATTGATGTACTCATACCAATTACATAACCATCGATATTAAAGATAGGACTTCCTTCATCTTGTAAAGATAAGGGAATCGTGCTTTGATAATAATCATCATTAGAAACTAATAATCCTTTTATTGCGGAATAACTAACAACATTATTGGAAATCGAAATAACTGGATCACCAATTTTAATATCTTTAGATAATTTAACATAACTATCTGTTTCTTCTACTAATTTTAATAAAGCGATATTAGCTTTTTTATTAACAGTAACAATACCATCAACTTCATATGATTTATTATTACTAAGTACGGTTAATGATTGACCATTTTGAAGAGCTCTTAATAAGAAATCCCATGTTGTAACAATTAATCCTTTATTAATAAAGAAACCATTTCCAATAAAGGAACTACCGCCTTCATAATTATTATTATAATAAGATATAATTGTAGCTAAATTCTTTCGATTATTCTCATATATTTTACTCAAATCTTCATTTGTAATATTTTTTAATTTATTAGTATTATAAATATTATTAATAGATGAATCATATTGAGGGGCTATATTAACTTGATTACTTTTACCATTATTTTTAACAGAATCTAAGTACTCTTCAATTGAATCTTTCGTTTCACCAACTAAATAATATAATTTATATACACCATTTAATGGTTTGTAATAATAATAAAGAATTAAATTAGTACGAACATCCATATATTCAAGAGGATTATCAGGATCTTCTTGTTTCATTGTAATATTTGGGAGTAAAACTGCACTTATAATTACATCATTACTTTTAAAAACACGAATATCACCAAATGATGAATATTTTATATCAAGTTCATTTATTTGATTAAACATTCCTGGAACGGAGAAACCTGAAATAATATCATCTTTATATTCTTGACTATTTTCATCTAAACCTGTAACACTATTAGGATCTTTAGGAACGACAGGATTATATCTTAGTTTTAAGTATTCATTATGTCTTCGATAAAAATCTTCCGTCTTTTCTTCTTTAAAATTCTTAGTACCTAATAGTAAATATGTTGTTTTTTTAGATAAATCAATTATTTCATTACCAACGTCATCATATTTTATTTCATAAGATAATTTATACTCATTAGGGAAACTAGATAAAATATCATCTTCCATATTAAGATTTATTTTATCTTTGACAACAAAAGTATCTGAAGCATAAACAACTATGAAAACAAAAAGAATAATTACAAAACATATTTTCTTTTTCATATTATGCCTCCACATACTTCTTAAGTATACGCATAATATACTTACTAGGAAGTGACGCCTTATCATCATTTAGATAAACATCGTGAAAAGCTTCAGCAATCGTTTCATCATAAATATACTTACCACTTTCATCTTTAGATAAAGCATATTTAGATATTTCTTCTCTCCATTTATCAAATTCTATTTTTTTATTACCTTCAGATAAATATAATTCATAAGCTTCATCAAGCATCTTTTTACTAAATTCACCATTTGAAAAATTATCAATTAAAACATAAGCTTCTTTAACATTACTATTATTAAAAAGTAAAGATTGTGTTATTTTATAATATTTACGCATAGCAAAAAAAGATAAATAATGGCCTAGTTCATGAGCAACAGGAGAAGCCTTTGTTGAATTAGGTGGAAAATGACCAGATAAAGATGAATTCTTAGTAGATTCTTCAAGTAAAGAATTATTTAAGAAAAACCTTGAATTCAAAACAACTCTCATTTTATAAACAATACTATTATCCCCTTCAGCGAATGGGAAAAGTGGTTGATAATAAGCAATTACACCTTTCATTCGACTGTCCATATTACCTATTGTTAAATTAGTTATATTACCTTTAACTTTAGGGAATAATTCATAAACTTTCGTCATTGCTTTATATAATTCATTTGCTAAATTAATATCAATTTCACATAAATTAACTGCCGTAATATCAAAATCATTCATCATTTTTTCTTCAATCTTAAGAATTTCTGTTGGACAAGAATCTTTTTGTGATTTAGAATCTTTTCTAATTAATTCATAAGCTTCTTCTACATTACTTACAGTTGAATTAGAATATGTATTATTTATTTCTACAACTGTTTGATTAGAATTACGAGAACTCTCTACAGAACTTGAAGTAGTTGGGTTTATAGAAATATAGTATGCATTGTGAGTATTATGATAAGAAATAAAAAGTACGCCAAAGAATAACAATAAGCCAACAACAAAGCCCATTATTATATATTTTTTGTTATTAGATTTTTCATTATTATCCTTAATAATTTTATTCCCACAATTACTACAAAAATTACAGTCAGGAGTTAAATTATTACCACAATTTGGACAATACATTCTAATCACCCTATTCTAATAAAATTTTACCACAAAAAAAGTAATTATTAAACATAATTACTTTTTAATTTTTATTTAATTTTATTTAATGATGTATAGTGTACATTGTTGTTAGTATCATATACTTCTAACATAACATAGTAATCACCATTTTCAAGATTTGTAATCTTTGTTTCTACATCATCTTTAGCAAAGTCAAGTTTTTCTTCAGTAACTGTTTCTTTCCATTTAGAATCAACTTTATTACCAAAATTATAACTATATGAACTAAAGTAATATTTACCATAATCAGCTAAATTTAATAATGCCATTGAAACACTCTTATCAGTTTTTGATTTCTTAGTAGCACTTACTAATTTACCATTTTCATCAAAACCATATGTAACAGCGTCAGTATCTTTAACTTCGCCTTCTTTAGCTAAATAACCATGAGCACGATAACTTTCATTAGTATAATCGGTATAGATATAACTATCTTTTAACATGATATATCCTTCACCAAGATTAATTGTTAAATCATTGCCATTTAAGATTACATTATCACCATATTTAATTTCTTGATATTTATCACCTTTCTTTTCGAACACATGATACTTAACAGAAATAATATCTTCTTTCTCATCATCAGCTAAATTTAATTTTAAAATCTTGTTAGCAATTGAAATATTATTTTTAAAGTGTCCATTATCAAGTTGTAACATTGCAGATGAAGTTGATGCAGATGCTAATTTAAAGTTAAAGTCTTTTATAAATTTACCATATTTAGGATCAAAATTTTGTTTTTCATAATAAGCAACAAAGCTTTCTCTCATAGATTTATCAGCTCTATAAGGGAAATAAATAGACATACATTTTGAATTGTTTTTACCAATAGAGTTTGTGTAGCAGTTAACTACTACTTTATTAAATGTTGATAATAACTTACTACTATTATATGTAGATTTATCTTTTAGATTATCAACTAATTTGTATAAGTCAATAACATCAAATGCAGGTTCTCCACCTAACATTGCGTATTGATATAATCCATTACGAACACGAGATATTGTATAATAATTAGTATTAACATTAATTCCTTCGAAGAAACTTCCAACTTCTCGTTCTAATTCAGCCATATTTGATAAATCAACTGTAGCATAAGCCATAACCATATTTCTAAATTCTGAACTTGCTTTTACAACAGCTGTATTAGCTGTATTGTTATAATATGATTCAGCAAATTTGTTACCAACAGTAATGAAATCCATATCACCAGTAATATCATTTAAGAAATCAAGTACATGGATAGTACTACCACCTAAAGTCATTTCTTCAGAAGCAACCATATAATCTGCATAATCTTTTAATACTGTTGCAACTTCATAGTTACCATTTAAACATGTTCTAAAAATAATACCTTCTAATTTATTAGCTGAATTAAATGGACTAGTTGAAAATGCTTGTTTGAAATGTGGTAATTGCATAAATGATCCTTCATAGTGATCATCGGTTATTGCACCTTGCCATGCACCACCATGTGAATAAATAATTAAATCATACTTTTCAGCTTTATAATTTTTATAAGCATAATTTAAGAAATCACTTAAAGTCGTTGGTAAAGACATATTTAAAGTTTGATATGATTTTTTCTTTACAAGACCAGATTTTGTTAATTCATAAATAGCATTTTCATTAGCGCTAAATTCATTATGCCATAATTTCGTTCCACCGGCATAAATAACAACATTCATATTATCTAAATCAACACGGGATGGAATAATAGAATTCAAATCACTTGTTACGGCTGCAACTTCTGATTCAAGATTTGATGCTGATATATAAATCATCATTGTTCTCTTTTTCGTTCCACCGCCACCAATACCATTAGAAGCTAAGAAAATAACTAAACCAACAACGGCTACTAATCCAAGAAGCGCAAATGCACCCATTCCGCTTTTCTTTCTAGGAGGAACATAACCTCCCATTGGTTGCATTGGAGCCTGATATACAGGTTGGCCTGGATTAACAGGTCGCATTGGGGCAACACCATTCATTGGTTGAATTGGTGTTATTGCAGGTTGCATTGGAGCAGCCTGATTCATTTGTTGAACTGGTCTTACTTGAGGTTGAACCGGAATAGCCTGGTTCATTTGTTGAACTGGTGTAACTTGAGGTTGAACTGGAGTAGCTTGATTCATTTGTTGAACTGGAGCTACTTGTGTTTGAACCGGAGAAACACCATTTGCTTGTTGCATTGGAGTTACTGTCGTTGCTTGATTTGGAACTTGACCCATGATTTCAGTATTTAATGGATTACCACAAGCAACACAAAACTTTGTTCCTTCTTCATTTTTATTTCCACATCTAGTGCAAAACATAACACACCTACCTTATCATAATCATCATACCATTTATGTATTTAAAAAGATAGTGAATTTATTCATTTTCACTATCTTTTTTTTCTTGATTTACATTTTCAATCATATCAGGCATTTTCTTAATAGCATTTTTATTATGTAAAAAATCTTCTATTAACTTTATAGCTTCATATGTTAAACTTTCTCGAAAAACATCATGAGTAATGTTTTCTAAATGAACAATTTTCTTATATGGATTATCTAGTTGTTCATAAATAAGATTAATAGCATCTTCAGGAACAATTTCATCACTAGTTCCTCTAATAATTAAAGTTGGTATATGAACATTTTTACATGTTTCTTCATTTTCTTTAACAATCTTTCTAAATTCAATCACATAAGTTGTTGGTAGTTTAAAAAATCTACTAGCAACAAGTTTAAATCCATATTGACTTATAATCTTTTGGCCTTTTACAATTGAGTTTTTAACACTAAAGGTTCCATCTTCAAAACCAATATGACGAAATGCAGGGGCAACTAAAACCAGTTTTTTAATCTCTTTATATTTACTTGCTAAATAAGCAGCAATTACACCACCCATTGAATGACCAATAACATATATTGTTTGATAACCATGATTAATTAAAAACTCTACTTCACTTTCAGCTTTAGAAATCCATTCTGTATACTTAATATCACGATCAGTTACTCCTTCATGACCTGGAAGGGTAAATGTAAATACATCATAATTCCATTTAAGTTCAAGTTCATGATAAAGTTTTTCTTGATCATATACTCCACCAGCAAACCCATGAACAATTAATATTGCTTTTCTAAATAATTTCATTTTTTATTCCTTTCTAAAATAAGCTCCGATACATTCAGAAACTTTTATTCCATCAATAGCTGCTGATGTAATACCACCAGCATAACCACATCCTTCACCACAAGGATATATTCCTTTAATATTACTTTCTAAGTTTTCATCTCTTATAATCCTAATTGGTGAACTAGTACGACTTTCAACACCAGCCAAGATACAATCAGGATTATTAAAACCTTTTATCTTTTTATCAAAATAGGCAAATGATTCATGTAAAGATTTATTAATATCATCACTAAATAATTTATTTAAATTAGCGAAAGTATATTTACCCATAAAGATAGGATTTATACTTTTAAAAGAATTACTTTCCCTATTATTTAAATAATCTCCTAATAATTGAATAGGAATATTACCATTTCCTAAAGAATAAGCACACTTCTCTAATTTCTTTTGAAACTTGATACCATCAAATAAATTATCACCGTAATCATCTTTATTAACAGTTACTATTATAGCACTATTACTATTTTCACTATCACGATTATGATTACTCATACCATTAACTACTAAATGATTTTCTTCACTACTAGCATTAATAACATAACCACCAGGACACATACAAAAGGAATATACTCCTTTATTATTACTAGCTTTATAAGTTAATTTATAACTAGCATTATCTAAATATTTAGCATATTTACCATATTGACTTTCATTAATAAACTTTTGTTTATGTTGAATTCTTACACCAACTGCAAAAGGTTTCGATTCCATATCTAATTTATTATCATTTAGCATATATATTGTATCACGAGCAGAATGACCAATTGCTAAAACAAGACAATTTGTATCAATTTCAATATTATCATTTACAACAATACCTTTAAGACAATTATTCTCTATTATTAAATTAGTTAATTTTGTATTAAATCGAAATTCTCCACCCATTGATATAATCTTATTTCGTAAATTAACAATAACACTACGTAATAAATCTGTACCAATATGAGGATGATTACTATAAAGAATATTTTTAGGAGCCCCACAATCAATAAAAGTTTCCATAACCATTCTTCCACGATTATTAATATCTTTAATTAAAGTATTTAATTTACCATCAGAAAAAGTTCCCGCTCCACCTTCACCAAAAGAAATATTACTTTCACTATTTAATTTATTTGTTTCAAAGAAAATATTAACATCATTAACTCTTTCTTCAATACATTTACCTCTTTCAATAATTAATGGTTTATATCCCATACATACTAAATTATAAGCACAAAACAAGCCTGCTGGACCACTACCCACTATTATTGGTCTATTAATAAGTTCATTAGTACCTGTACTAATAAATTTATAACATCTATTTGGTGCAACACTAACATCTTTATATTTTTTCTTTAAAATAATATTTTCATTTTTAACATTTATATCAACTTCATAGACAATCATAATATTATTTTTATCACGAGCATCTATTGATTCACGAATTATTTTTATTTCTAATAAATCTTCTTTATTTATTTTTAATCTATTTATAATTTTATTTTTTAATTCATCATAATTATTATTCAATAAATTAATTTTAATATTTTTGATATTAATCATTATGATCACCTATTGCTAAAGCTGCAAGATAACCTGTTATAAAAGCAAAAGACATATTATATCCACCACAAATACCATCAACATCTAATATTTCTCCTGTTATATAAAAATTAGGTACAACAAGAGATTCCATTGTCTTTTCATTAATTTCAGAAAGAGGTACTCCACCA
>JAEEGG010010931.1_pt1 | contig 19923 bp, 16 predicted proteins | sample 9134161 | NCBI WGS metagenome assembly JAEEGG01 (sample SAMN16246543, study PRJNA631951) | gut metagenome | biome: gut microbiome; feature: rumen; material: CR-attached | host: Bos | place: Iran: Karaj | collected 2018-10 | reverse complement strand
CGCAAGAAACTGCCCAAGATATCATGCGCGATAAGTTGGATAATGAAATTTTATATTATGCTCCAATTGGTGCTACACTTGCAAGAAAAGACCGTCATATTAATTTTATAGAAGGAAATTATATGGAAATGTTAAAAGCACTCAATTCGGCCCGTTTACGTCAAAAGAATTTACAGATGTCAACAGCTACATTGCGTGTACTGAATCCACCTATGTTCCCCATGAATGCCCAACCCACGAATCGTTTGATGATTCTCCTCGGTGCATTCCTGCTAACGTTCTTACTGACCGCCATGTACTTCTTTATCATCGAGTTGCTCGACCGTACATTGCGTGACCGCATGCGCTCAGAGCGCATCACGAAGATTCCTGTCATGGGATGCTTCCCGAAAGAAAGTACACTGCGCTATCGCCGTTTCAATAAAACCATCGCCGACATGGCTATGCGTCAGTTGAGCAAGGCGCTCCTCCCCCATTTCAAGGAAGGGCAGCAGAATGTTTTGAATCTACTCTCTACAGATGCTGCTAATGGCAAAAGCTATTTGGCACAAGAGTTAGAGAACTACTGGATTTCCATCGGTCTTCAGGTTCGTCGTTTGACATACGATGAAGATTTCTTGGCAGAAGATAGCCGTTTCATCATGGCTAAGGACATCAAAGACATCTGCCCTGATATTCTGCCGAATGAAATTGCAATTATTGAGTATCCAAATCTCGATGACCACTCTATTCCATCAGGATTGCTCAATATGGGTACTGTTAACCTAATGGTCACTCGTGCTAATCGCACTTGGAAAGATGTTGATCAGAAAGCCCTTAAGGAACTGGAATCACAATTGGAAGACAAGAACACCTTGTTTATGTATCTCACGGAAGCTCAGCGCTATGCTGTAGAGGAGTTTGTTGGACAGTTGCCACCATATACGAGGTTTAACAACTTTGTATATCGTATTTCCCAATTGGGATTGACCGCTGTTGAGAACAATCACGCAAAATAACAATCATGACAAGAGTTTATTCTAACAGATTGTCTGAATATTCCCATGAAAACGGAGGAAGAGTCTTGTTACTCTTTCTCCTGTTTTTGGTTGCACTCTATGAGTTAGCAACATTAGGTTTATCTGCATTTGCAATTGTTTGCTGTCTACCATTTCTAGTTCTGTTTATATATTGCGCTTTTCGCTGGAAAATGATGGTTTTCTGGTTATTAATAACCATCAATTATTTTTTAGCAATGAAAAACATCTCACTTCCAATTCCTGCATCATTACCCAATGAGTTATTAGAAGTTTTGTTAATAGCTGTTGCTATCATTGATTCCCGTCAAACGCCACATTTTGAAAGAGCTGGTAATATTATGATGCTTGCACTTATTATATGGACAGGCCTATGTTTTTTGGAAGTCTTTAATGATACCTGTGATTTAGGCATTAATGTTGCAGCCTGGTATGTAGGATTTAGACTCTTTGCACAACAGCTGATATTTATATTATTAGTTTTCAGTTTATACATTTCAACTCCGCAGAATCTAATGATGTACCTGAAAATATGGGCGTTGTTTTGTCTTTTTTCTGCATTTTGGACATGGAAGCAAGAATATATTGGCTTTACCGATGCAGAAAAACTGTGGATTGAAACTCGAGGAAGGAATACACATATACTAAATGCAGGAACGCTGATCAGATATTTCTCAACTTTCGACAATGCAGCAAGTTATGGATGTCATGCAGCAGCAGCAGCTACAGCCTTTATTATTTGTGGAATCACTAGTAAATTCAAACAAGCAAGGTATTTCTTTTTAATTATATCTGCAACAGTAATTTGGGGTATGTTCCAGTCTGGAACGAGAACTGCGATATTCTGTCTAGCCGCTGGTCTCATTGTGTATATTTTCTTATCAAAATCCGTAAAAATTGCGGTTCCCTTCTCAATTGTCGTTACCATTTTCGGATTTCTATTAGTTTTTACAACAATAGGCAATAGCAATCAGCAGATTCGAAGAATGCGTTCTGCATTTAATAAAGATGATGCTTCTGCAAATGTTAGAGATATAAACAAAGAATCTATAAGGAAGTATATCAAAGATGCTCCTTGGGGTATTGGATTAGGTATGAGCAATGACAATGTACCAGCAAATAATAAATACAGGTTGTTATCGTCAATACCACCGGATTCTGAATATGTTTATGTTTGGATTCACACAGGCCCAATTGGTGTAACAGTTTTTACGTTCTGTATGATACTTATTTTTGCTGGCGGATGTTATACTGTACTCTTCCGGATAAAAAGCCGATCATTAGCAGGAATTGGAGCCAGTTTTTGTTGCGCTTTCGTAGCCATCAATTTAGGAGGTTATGCAAATCAGGTTTTATATGGTTTCCCAAATGGTGTAACATTCTTTGGAGGAATGGCCATTGTATATATTCTACCTTATTTAGAGCCTGAATGGAATAAATACGAAGAAAGACTTCTTGCAGAACAAGAAGAAAAGAAACGTTTAAAATTAGAAAAGAAATTAGCATCAAGAGTATAATATATATTGAAGATAGATGTATCCATCATCACCATCAATTACAACGGGTTAAAGGACACCTGTGAATTAATTGAGACAATCCCCTCCAATGATAGTTTGGAGGTGATTGTGGTAGATAATGCATCTCAAAATCAGGAAGCAGATGCCATTTCCCTAAAATTTCCTCATGTCAAAGTGATTAAAAGTGACAAGAACTTAGGCTTTGCAGGAGGAAACAATCTCGGCATTAAGGCCGCTCAGGGAAGATATCTGTTTCTTATTAATAATGACACTATTTTCAAGGAATTCAATATCCTAGCATTAATTAATCGTGCAGAATCTTCTGATAAGATTGGTGTTGTCTGCCCCAAAATCCGTTTTGCCTGGGAGCCTCAACCTATTCAGTTTACTGGTTATACAGAACTGTCTAAGATTACCATTCGAAATCGGGCAATAGGTTTTGGAGAAGATGATCATGGTCAGTATGATACGGCTCACCCTACCCCTTATGCTCACGGTGCAGCGATGTTCATTAAAAGAGAAGCTATTGAAAAAGTCGGTTTGATGCCGGAGTGCTATTTCTTATATTACGAGGAATTGGACTGGTCTATGATGTTCACAAGAGCAGGCTACCAGATATGGTACGAACCAAAATGTACCATCTACCACAAAGAAAGTCAGGCTACAGGCCAGAATAGTCCATTACGCACTTATTATATCACTCGGAATAGGTTGTTGTTAGTCAGGCGCAACTGGAAAGGGCTATCAAGATACCTAAGCTATTGCTATCTCACAGGGCTAGTTGCTCCAAGAGACATACTAAAATTTGTTTTTCAAGGCAGGATGGATTTAGCAAAAGCAGTCATCAAAGGCATTTGCCATTGTCATTCATCAATTATCAATTAAAATTATGGATTTTTGGGTCATCTTATATATCATCGATTGGTTCTTGTTCATTATTGTTGCAGGAACGGTGCTTTATCTTGGCGTATTTGCTGTGGCTGCCCTGTTCAGCCGCAAATCAGCCCCCATAAAATCGAAGAATCAAAGTCGAATTGTGATTTTGATACCTGCTTATAGGCAAGACGATGTTGTCGAGCAAGCCGTCGTTTCCATCTTAGGTCAGGCATACCCTCAACGTATGTTCGACGTAGTGGTTATTTCAGACCATCAGAGTGAAATAACCAATATGCGGTTAGCTCAATACCCTATCACTTTGTTAACCCCAGATTTTGCGGAGAGTTCCAAGGCGAAGTCTCTACAATATGCCATTTTAAATTTACCAGAATTCAAGATTTATGATATTGTACTTGTGCTTGATGCAGATAATATCGTTGAACAAGACTTCCTAGCTAAAGTGAATGATGCCTTCGAAGCCGCAGCCACTAAAGCCATCCAGGTGCACCGTATCTCCAGAAACAGAGATACAGCTGCTGCAAGAATGGGGGCTGTATTCGAGGAGATTAATAATGCGATTTTCCGTCGTGGTCATATCAGCCTTGGTTTGTCTGCCGCCTTGGCAGGATCAGGAACAGCTTTCGATTTTAATTGGTATAAGACAAATATCATGAAAGCAAAGACCGCTGGTGAAGACAAGGAACTGGAAGCTCTCTTATTACGTCAGGGCTATTTCATCGACTACTTTGATAACATCTATGTTTATGGAGAAAAGAAGAGAACCACCATCAAGATGAATGAGCAGCGAGGACGTTGGGCATCACAGCAACTCCAAAATTTCGCAAGAAACATCAAATTCCTACCCGGAGCTATATTCAGAAAGCAATACGACTTGGCTGACAAAATCATCCAATGGATGTTAGTACCACGCACCAAGATGGTAGGTATCATCATCCTAATGAGTGTAGTCTTACCCTTTATCTACATGACAATTGCCCTTAAATGGTGGTTATTAGGAGCTATCGTTTTGTTTTTCTTTGCATTGGCAACTCCTGACTATCTGGTAGATGAGATGTGGGATAAGACCTTCCTTCGCTCCCCACTTGTCAGTCTGTGGAGTTTATTCAACGTCAAAGTATTAAGAAGAAAGAAAAAGTGATTTGGAGTATTCTTCATATTGTTGACATGGCCCTTTGGGTTGTGATAGCAGCATCGGTCGCCTATGTTGTATTTTTTGCCATTATCTCCCTCTTTTACGACAAGGAAGACCGCATAGCTACTCATGCGGCTGCCCTTCATCATAAAACAAACAAATTCCTTATCTTGTATCCGGCATACAACGAAGATCGCGTGATTATTAATGCCGTAGAGCAGTTTCTACTCCAAGACTATCCAAAGACTCATTATACCGTGGCAGTGATTTCAGACCACATGCAGCCAGAGACCAATGACGCCTTACGAGAAATGCCTATCACCCTGCTTACGCCTACTTTTGAGAAAAGTTCGAAAGCCAAGGCGATGCAGTATGCTATCAATGAGGTGAAAGGCGATTTCGACAATGTCGTTATTTTAGATGCAGACAACGTGGTTCGTCCAGACTTTCTGTCACAACTCAACGTACTTTGCACTATTTATGAAGCCATCCAATGCCATCGTTGTGCAAAGAATGCCAATAATGATGTCGCTGTACTCGACGGAGCCAGTGAAGAAATCAATAACACCATCTTCCGCAAAGCCCATAACCGGTTAGGTCTTTCTTCTGCTCTTATTGGTTCTGGCATGTGTTTTAACTATGAACTATTCAAGAAGAATGTCTTCCAACTATCAACGGCTGGTGAAGACCGTGAGATGGAAGCCCTCCTTCTCCGTCAGGGCGTGTTTATCAAATATGCACCAAATATTCATGTCTTCGATGAAAAAGTCAGCAGTCAGGATAATTTCCAGCGACAACGTATGCGTTGGATGACGGCACAAGTTCAGAGTCTGACAAGCCAATTGCCACAAATTCCATATGCTATCAAGCATGGCAACATCAATTTCATAGACAAGACCATCCAGCAAGCACTTATCCCGCGTTCCATGCTGATTGTACTGCTCTTTGGAATATCCATCTTCATCACGCTCACTGTTCCTGCATGGTGTGAGAAATGGTGGTTACTACTTGCTGCTCTGACTATTGCCCTATACATCGCCATCCCTAGTCAGTTACGTTTCAATTCATTTAAGAAAGCCATAGCCCTTCCAGGGTTAGTATGGCGGATGCTAAAAAACGTGCTACACATGGATCGCAAGAATACTGATTTCATTCACACCGAGCATAATTCATAAGGACATGAGTGGAAGAGTTCATAAAAGTGTATTAAATGCGGAAGTAAATTTGATTTTTTACTTCCTGACACTTCTTTTGGCATTCTTCTCACGCAAGATTTTCCTAGATTGTCTCGGAGCAGAGTTCATCGGTCTGACTGGTACACTCGGGAACATACTGGGATATCTCAACTTGGCAGAACTCGGCATCACCTCTTGTATTGGCTATTTTCTATTCAAACCAATACAATCAAACAACAGACAGGAGATCCAGGACATTCTGTCACTATTAGGGTATCTGTACAATTGGATAGGCTGCATTATCTTGGCGGGAGGTGCTCTCATCAGTCTCTTTTTTCCCCTCATCTTCTCCAAAGCAGAGTTAGGAATTGGTATTATTTATTTTGCTTATTATTCATTCTTAGGCTCCTCGCTCATCGGCTATTTCATCAATTACCGACAAATTCTGTTGACTGCAGATCAGAAGAATTATCTTGTAGCCATTTATTTTCAATCGGCAAGAATCATCAAGATCATACTACAGATTTTCCTAGCCTACACCTATCAAAATCTGTATGTCTGGGTTGGAGTAGAATTTCTGTTCGGTATCATTGGCTGTGTCATTTTAAATTGGAAAATCAACAAGGAATATCCCTGGCTTAATGTAGATAAGAGCCGAGGCAGATCTTTGCTGAAACAATATCCCGAGATTATTACAAAAACCAAGCAAGTATTCATTCATAAGATTAAGGATTTTGCATTAATAAAAAGTGATGAATTATTCATTTTCTTCTTTGTATCACTAAAGATGGTTGCTTATTATGGCAACTATATGATTGTCATATCCAAATTGATATCACTATTCTCTGCTGTTACAGGTAGTGTAGGAGCCAGTGTTGGAAATTTAGTCGCAGAAGGTAACAAGGAAAAAATGATAAAAGTATTTTGGGAGATTACAACCATCCATCATACTATATCCGCAATACTCTGTTTTTCTCTATATGCATTCCTCGAACCATTTATCAGTCATTGGCTCGGATCGAAATATATTATGGATAACCGGATCCTCATTCTTCTGATTATTTTTGTATATATCACAAATTCCAGAAAATCAGTTGATAACTTCAATTATGCACATGGTCTTTATGCCGATGTATGGTCTGCCTGGGCAGAACTGATTATCAATGTATCTATTACTATCATTGCTGGTTTGAAATGGGGAATTATCGGTATTCTTCTTGGTAAAATAATCAGTTTATTGGCTATCGTGGTGTTTTGGAAACCTTATTATCTGTTCACATCAGGTTTTAAAGAGTCTGTATCTATATATTGGAAAGGAGTCATTCGAAATTACGGCATATCCTTCGTATCTTTCGCTTTGGCGATCTATGCCATCAAATATATACCCTTTGATCCCTATCAGAGCCTTTGGGAATGGGCTTTATACGCAGCCATTGGAATGACGATTTTCCTAACCATCGAACTTGGTGCGACTTTACTATTTGCCAAAGGCGCAAAGGATAGTCTGTCAAGAATTAAAAACATCAGAAAGAAATGAAATACTCCATCATCACCGTCAATTTCAACAACAAAGAAGGATTGCGCAAAACCATAGAAAGCGTGATTCATCAGACTTTCCGTGATTTTGAGTTTATAATCATTGACGGTGGCTCTACTGATGGTAGTGTAGATGTATTAAAGGAATACGATTCCCAAATTGATTTTTGGATATCAGAACCAGATGGCGGCATCTATCAAGGTATGAATAAAGGTATCAAGAAAGCAACCGGCGAATACCTGAATTTCATGAACTCCGGAGATTGTTTCTATAGTGAACAAGTTCTCCAAAATGTTTATGATCTGCACCTTACTTCAGATATGATCGTTGGACACGATTTCCACTATAATTCAAAGACACAACAGGGTTTCAGTACCATTCTCCCTCCACGTATCTCCATGCTGACTTTTTATATCCAGACTCTTCCTCATCAGAGCACATTCTTCAAACGAGAATTATTCTATGACACGCTCTATGACGAGTCACTCAGAATCGTAGCTGACATCAAATTCTATATCCAGAAAATCTGCGTGGAAGGTTGTAGTGTAGAAAAGATTGATGAAATCATATGCAAGCGTGAACCAGACGGTATCAGCAAATCCTACAATGAACGTCGTATAGCCGAACACCAAGCAACCATTGCAGAATTTCTGCCCGTAGGAGCCATCGAAGATTATAAGACCCTTACATTATTAGACAAGACTACAACGTACAAACTTCTACATCTTCTTGAAACTCCAAGTGGTCTCAAGTTGATGACTTATTTCATCAAGATTCTATATCGTTTATTAAAAAACAAATAAGGACATGAAATCTATCGTTATGATATTCCCATACTTTGGGAAACTTCCTGTACAATATAAGATGTGGCGTGAATCCGCGCTCCGAAACCCATCTGTTGACTTTATGTTCTTTACAGATGCAGACGTTGAACCTGCCCAAAACATTATTGTACACAAAATGCAGTTTGAGGATTTCAGACAATACATTCAAGCCGTTTTCGATTTCCCTATTGTTTTAGACCGTCCTTATATTCTTTGTGATTTTAAGCCCGTCTATGGACAAGCCCTACAAAAATACATCTCAAAATACGATTTCTGGGGATATGGCGATTTGGATGTCGTTTATGGGGATTTCAGAGCTTTCTTTACAGACGAAGTTCTTTCACGCTACAAATTCTTTTTGGGCTTTGGCCACCTGACTCTATATAGTAACGATGAGGAAACGAACACTTATTACAAGGAGATTATCCCTGGCTACCAAGACTATAGAGAAGTATTAACAATACATAAGCAAACTTTCTTTGATGAATATGGCCATAAAGGTACAGCAGACAAATGGAAAGAATGTCGTCCACATGATAGTTTCTTGGATTGGCAGTTTGATAATGTGTCAACTCCCAAGCAATCTTATGCGATGAACAGTCTCACTAGAGGTTGGAAGCAGATTCTCTTTGAGCATATAGGAAGCAAATTGTATATGCTTCGTTTCAAAGATGGCAAGTTAGAAAAGAAAGAATCACTCTATGCCCATTTCCAACATCGTCCATTTATGAAGGACCAAGTGAAAAACTATGATCATTTCTTGATAAAACCTGGAAGCATGATAGATTATCCCAATCATTTTACAATGCTGAGACTTCGTTTCTATAGCAGGAAGCGAGCCCTCATGACAAAATACTATCAGTGGAAAGATCGTATCTTATGGAAAATCGGCAAAGGTCATATCCGATAGAGAAGTCTAAAAGATGTTTTATGCATATGAATGATAATATAGATTTCAAACGTTTATCCGTCTCTATTGCATGGCTACGCTTCCCATTAATGTTGTGTGTAGTCATGTTGCATTGCTTCTGTACAGTACAATTAGCTCCTGGAGATCATTTACTTTTCTACCAGATAGTATATCCCTTTGGTCTTTGGTTAGGAGAATCTGGAGTCCCAGCTTTTTTTTTCATTTCGGGGTATCTTTTTTATTTTAGCAAAAAAACATATCAAGAAAAGATTTCTTCACGAGTTCATACACTTTTTTATCCTTATTTGTTATGGAATTCTCTATTTCTTCTTCTCTATATTGGATTATATTTGATTGGTCATCCTCAAGACATCTTAGGGAAAAGTATCGGAGATTATGGAATCGTTGATTATATAAGGGCATATATTGACAGAGGAGAGTATTCCGATGGTAATAACGGGCCGATATTGTGTACTTATTGGTATGTTCGAAACTTATTCATTCTCTGTTTGCTTTCACCTATCTGGTATTATATGAACAAATATCTCAATGCTCTATTTGTACTTGTCTTATTTGGATGGTGGTTAAGTCTTCACCACAATGCCTTACTCGCAGAGAGTATACTTTTTTTTAACTTCGGTGCTTTTTTTGCTATTCACAAAATTAATCCATTAAAGATTTCAAGAAAATGGCGATTTTCCTATTTAATAATATGGGGATTGTTTGCCATTGCAGATTATGCAAGCCATGCATTTATCACCCATAACGGAGCTTTTTTTATTCACAGATTATCTTTGGTTCTCAATATATGTGCATTCATATATCTTGCAGATATGATAGTGAAAGGTGATAAAACGAAAGTGAATTCCTTCTTAGCTGGCTCAGTATTCTGGGTATATGCACTACATGATCATCTGGCTATTGCGCTTCGTAGATTCTGTGTTACATACTTCAGTACATATTCTGATTTCATCCAAGTTATTCTTTATTTTGCAACAGTTCTCGCTGTAACAGTCATTTGCCTCATGAGCTATCAGATCACAAAATATTTCTTCCCTTCATTTGTCAATTTTGCTACAGGTAGCAGAACGAAAATAAGATAATAATGAAACCACAAGAGGATTACAATTATGCCCAAAGCATGTCTGCAGCAATATCATGGTTACGATTTCCATTGATACTTCTGATAATCTTGCTACACTGTTACTCTGTTGTAAAGCTTGACGGCCCAAGAGATACATATTTCAAGGCCATCTATCCCTTATCTTTATGGCTTGGTGAAACAGGTGTTCCGGGCTTTTTCTTTATTTCGGGATACTTGTTCTTTTTAAGCAAGAAAACATATATACAGAAAATAAACTCACGTATTCACACGCTTCTTGTACCTTATCTTCTTTGGAATGCTATATTACTATTACTATACCTAATAGCATATGCTGCCGGATATCCACAGAATATCAGTTATAGAAGTATTACAGAATATGGTTTCATCGATTATATCCGATTATTCTGGGACAGAGGCACATATGACAACGGTAACTTTGTACCTCTTCTTTGTCCTTTCTGGTATATCCGCAATTTACTAATCATGTCTCTCCTTTCACCATTATTTTATTATATCATAAGATATGGAAGAGAATTGTTCTTATTAATTGTTTGTGGGTGGTGGATGATGACATACCACAACGCATTCATTCCTCAGACGATTTTATTCTTCAGTCTTGGTGCCTATTTTTCCATCTTAAGCATCAATCCATTAGAATGGATTACAAATAACAAGAAATTGATACTTACCCTTTTTGCCATATTTGCTCTTTTGGATATAGCTATGCATACCATATATGCAACACCAATAAATCTCCAGGCTCATCGTTTGGCACTTATTTTCAATATACCAGCCCTTCTGTTACTGGCAGACTTTTGCATTAAAAGAGGATGTTCTTCAAAATTACTCCCTAATGCAGCATTCATCGTTTTTGCCGTCCACTACCCTATTGTGGTGCTTCTTCGTAAATTCTGCGCTGCCCAATTCGCTACAGCTTCAGATTTAACACATATCATTTTATATTTCATATGCATTATTATTGCCACTCTATTAAGTCTGATCTTATATCTGATCTTAGATAAATATTTTGGCAACATAAAGAACATATTATCAGGAAACAGATGAAGCATTGGCTTATTATATTACTGTTTGCACTCATTTCTTTATGCTGCATAGTTATCGGCTATGCATTTTACAAATATTACACTCCACCAACAGAACGTAAAGCCTACATCATTCCACACCACAATGATGACACATTAAGAGTTGCGTATATTGGTGATAGTTGGGCTGCTATGCATAAAGAACACGACTGTATCTTAGCACAAATCATCGAGGATAGTATCCACCAACCAGTCAAAGTCTCTTCGTTTGGAATTCATGGTAAAACGAGTAAAGAAATATATGAGAGTCTGTTTGAGAACCAAAGCATGCATACATTTATGATGCAAGGATATGACTATTGTTTTATCTCTGCAGGCATTAACGACACCTATAAGAAAATGAGCACAGATTATTATAAGAAAAGTATGGACCATTTGATCCGTTTTTTGCTCACAAACCATATCCACCCGATAATTCTTGATATTCCTGATTATGATATTGTTAAGGCCTATGAGAAACAGCAGGCTGCACGACAGATTCTAAGAAAGATATCCACATTCATTACAGGATCTCAGATAGACTGTAAACAAACCTTCAGGAACGCACTTTCAGACCTCATCAATGAAAACAACAAATGGAGAATAAGTATTCTAAAATATCAGGAATGGAATAGTGGTTATCAGAATGATTTGAAGTCATACTATCTTAGTGATGGTATGCACCTCAACAAAAAAGGATACGAGAGATTAGATAGTTGTATTGCTCTGCATATTATTCACAATAGCAATTAGAACAACACACGGCTCAAAAATCTACTTTTGTGAAGGAGTATAGAAACAACAAGACCTCCAGCTAATGCCAAGACAATTTCAAATAAACCAGCCAAATAGCCCAGTTCCATATTGGGGAACATCCACATACAAATTTCTTTTGCCAAGACAATAAAGGCTATTTCTATACAAAAGATTGTTAAGGAATGTTGCCCTAATATCAAGAAGCACTTACCAACAAAAGTTCCTTCAAGATACCTCGAGCCCCATAATACCACAAAGGGAGCAATCACTGCCAAAAGGAAATAGATAGCTACAGAACTTCCATAAACTCGAACAGAAATATTTAATTCACCACCTACACATCTAAGCCCAATGTAAAGCAGAACTAAAAACAATATCTGATAAAAATCTATTGAGATCAAATCATGCTTTCTTGCTTTCATTCCTGCATATATCAGCAAGGCTGTCAAAGGAGCCGTATCAATACTCCATGGTAGCAATATCGGACATTTCATAAAGCAGACAATCAAGATAGCATAAACAAGTATAATTGCATGCTTATATTTCTCATAATAAACAATGAGATAAAACAGAAAATAGGATACTATCATACTTGTCAGATACCACATGGGATAATTACCAGACGTGAAGAATTTTACATTTGGACTAACATCTAAAGGGTAGAGACTATATCGTGAATACAAAACACCTACAATTTCACGCCAAGAAAAATGGCAGAACACACAAAACATGACCAAATTAAAGAATAAGTAGGGGATTAACAATCTCTTCAATTTCTTTGTCATAGACTCTTTAAATGTGCCTTTCATCTTAAAAGTATATCCAGAACAGAAGAAAAAGATGGGAATACACATATCCATCACCATCCACATTAAATCAAATGCATCTGAATGAGAGCATAAGACAAGTATCAATCCCATTCCTTTAGCGATATCAACATAATCCAACCGTTTATTCATATCCATGTATACTTTTTATGGCTACAAAAATACAAAATAAAACAAAATAGTCCAAATTATTACCAGATTTTTACTATCTTTGCAGAAACAACGTAAACGAAAAATGAAAATTGCTATTTTAACATCTGGAATTCTACCTGTTCCTGCTGTTCAAGGAGGAGCAGTTGAAAACCTTATTGATTTCTACTTAGCATACAATGACAATAATCATCTGCATGATATTACCGTATATAGCTGTAATCACCATGACACAAAGAAACATCCTGCCCTTAAATCAATAGTCAATCATTACTATTATGTAGATACAACAAGCATCATTGCAAAAATCAGGAAACGGCTTTACCTACGAAAAGCAGGTGGAGGAGAATTGCATCATTTCTCTATCGAGTATTTTATCGAACAAGTTCTCAAGCATTTACGCAAACAGTCTTACGACTTGATTCTCATAGAGAACAGACCTCCCTTTTCGCTTAAGGTAAAGAAAGTTTCAAGTGCGAAAATCGTATATCATATCCATAATTCTAAACTTACAAAAGGAGCAGACTACGCTGAGGAACTTTATGATGCAGCAGACCTAATAATATGTGTATCAGATTTCATTACGAAAGAGGTAAAATCTATAGTTTCCAATGACAAAAAATGTGTAACCGTTCATAATGGTATAGATTTAAATGCATTCTCCCCCAATAGAAAATGCGGCATCTGCAGGAAAGACATTGGGCTGAATGAAGATGATTTCGTATTGCTCTTTAGCGGTCGTATTAACAGAGAAAAAGGAATCTCCGAACTTCTCGATGCTATTTTATCAATTAAGGAATTCGGTAACATTAAATTATTGGTTATAGGAAGTTCTTTTTATGGAGGAGGTTGTACCGAAGACCATTTCATCAACTCACTCAAAGAAAAAACAGAGTGTATTTCTAACAGAGTTTTTTTCACAGGTTTCATACCATACGACAAAATGCCGGATTGTCTAAGTATTGCCGATGTAGCCGTTATTCCGTCAATATGGGACGATCCATTCCCTACTACAGTGCTTGAAGCGCAAGCTATGGGACTTCCCATTATCACAACAAGGCGTGGAGGAATTCCCGAAGAGGTAACTAAAGAAAATGCCATTCTCCTTGAAACAGACGAACATTTCGTTGACAACCTCGCCAACGCTATTCTCGACCTCTACCAGCATCCGGAAAAACGGGAGGCTATGGCCAAAGCATCATTTGAGCGCTCTAAACTCTTCGACAAAGAAACTTATGCCAAGAATTTCTTTGCAGCCATCGAAAATATTGAAAAATAGAAGATATCCTCCCTTCCTCCCTTGAAGAGCCACAAACCCTTTGTACAAAAGGCTTCCAGGGATGGGAGGAGTTACTTCAACACCTCCCTATCACCTCCCTACTTCCGTAAAAAGAGTTTGGCTTCGGGAAATCTTACGGGAGGTCAATGGGAGGTGTCAGCAAAACATCTCCCGCCTCATTTCCCCTTTATTTATCGACTTTTCATCCCCTTAACGGGAGGAAGGGAGGTCATTACAGATTGATATCCACACCAAGTTTTTGCTCCCTGCCTATGAAAAATTTGTTCCCTAGTTAGAGAACAAAAATTCCCAGCCTTGGGAATAAATCGTTTACCACCCAGATTAAAGCTGAACGAAATCAAAATATCTCAGACAACCATGTCGAAAAGAAGTAATCGTACACCCGATAACAACCATCTTCCAGAGTAATGAGATCATTCTTCAGAAGCAGCCTTACAGCAGACTGAACAGAACTAGCAGATCCAAGACTGTATTGTTTTACAAACTTAGTCGATGTTACGTTTCTGGCCACACCTTCTTTCGCAATAGCCTGCAACACCATTTTCTGTCTTGGAGGCAGATTAGATAAAAGAGTCTTATAGCTGTTCTCCTGTGACAATATGACATTTTGTAGTGCAGCATCAACCTTATCCATTGTACAGAGCTCATCCCGAGCCGTTAAGGCAAAGAGTTCATTCATTACCATTTGTACAAACCATGTATAGCCATCATATATAGCCCACACATGCTCGATGACCTCTCTGTCAACGTGCTTACCGTATTCTTCAAAGAGTCGGACTGCAAAATCTGTGTAGGTATTCACAGGTATTGCCTCAAGCCCCATGCTGATAGCACTCTGATAGAACGGCTTGGCTGGAGAGTTGAACATATTGGTCATCGTATGACGCTTACTGCCAGAAAAAATAAACTGAGCCTTCTGACATTGTTGGATTTTAGTTCGCAAAAGAGCTTCGACGTTTCTCTCAGCGTATTCTCCTATCTGCTGAAATTCATCAATTGCAATAACACATGGTTTGTCAGACTCTGCAATATAGGAGAAAATCTCATCGAGCGTCGTCTGAGGAACCTGAATATCACCGAGACTGATGTCCAGACCTGGCAGTCCAGTCATAGCATCCAACTTAAATCCTACCCTAAACGAACTGACAATCTGGAAAAACTTCTCCTTCCAGACGGTAGATTGAGGTTTTAACTGCTCATAAATCTCCTTTCCAAGGGTATATACGAATTCTCCCAGAGATGTCGTCGCATAAATATCCACATAGAATACATGGTACGCTTCCTGAATATCCGGCTGATTAAAGAAATGCTGTATCAGTCCAGATTTTCCAATACGGCGAGGAGATATCAATGCCACATTCCGCCCATTCACAATCTGCTTCCTCAAGAATTCCGTATCGTTTTCACGATCACAAAAGTACTTGTCTGACAAGTACTTACCGACAACAAACGGATTACTAATCAAGAAGTCTTCCATAACAACAAGCAATTTTATTGCAAATATAATAATTATAATCGCAATAAACCAGCAAATCGCTCTTTTTTTAGCAATAATTATGAATCCGCAAAAGAGTGTTTATCAGTCAAACCACAAAAGAATTGAGAGAGATTATTGGTGATTTCAAGGAAAAAGCGTAACTTTGCGGCATCAAAACTGCGAATGATGATACACTACATCCAACTTCTTCGCCCGCTGCAATGGCTTAAGAACACGTTCGTGTTTGCACCCATATTCTTCAGCAACAATCTGTTGAAGCCAGATTTTTTCTGGCCCACACTGGTGATTTTCGCATCGTTCTGTCTCATCTCCAGCGCTATCTACTGTTTCAACGACCTGAGGGATGTGGAGGCCGATCGTCTGCACCCGAAGAAGTGTAAGCGCCCGATAGCCTCTGGTGCCGTATCCATCAGAGGCGGCTACGTGATGATGTTCCTGTGCACTATCGGTTCATTGCTGTTGATTCCGTTCACCCACAGCGTTAATACACCTTATTTATATATAATAGTGGCAGCCTATTGGCTGATGAACGTCGCCTACTGCATCAAGCTGAAGCAATATGCCATCCTCGACGTGTCGATTATCGCCATCGGATTCGTGATGCGCGTGCTCATCGGTGGCCTGACTACGGACATCTGGATCTCTCACTGGCTGGTGATGATGACCTTCCTGCTGACTTTATTCCTGGCTTTCACGAAGCGAAACGACGATTACCGCATCTACGAACAGACAGGTACAAAGCCACGCGTCTCTATCACAGGCTACAACAAGACGTTTATCAACGAGGCCACAGCCATCATTGCATCAGTCACGCTTGTCTGCTATATCATGTACACGATGTCGCCAGAGGTCATTGAGCGCATGGGAACCCGATACGTCTATCTGACGAGCGGTTGGGTACTTGCCGGCTTGCTGCGCTATCTGCAGAACATGATCGTATATGGACTGAGCGGCAGCCCTACGAAATCACTGGTAAAAGATCATTTCGTGCAGTTTTGTATCATCGGATGGATTGCATCGTTCTTTGTGATACTCTACCTCTAAAAGCTCTTCTGCTCGTATTTCACGCCAAAAAGATAGTGGCCCAAGAAGGGGCTGAGACGGATGATGTAGCTTACTAACAGGCTGAGTAACAGGACGATTAGCGAGACAGCAAGAATCACCCAAAACTCTACAAACTGACTGTTGAATGCTTTAAGTTGATCAGCATAAGGCACCAGGAAACGTGGTAGGAAGAAATAGTGCAACAGATAGACATCCAAGGTTCGAGTACCCACATATTGCAAAGGTTTGGAAAGACGAATCTTCTGAAGCCAAGAGCCTGAAAGACGGAAACAAGTGAAGACGAGCCACATGCCTGTAACACCTCCAGCATAGAATCTGAACATCTCAAACCCCAGATGATCGATATGCGGCGTAGAGGCTATCGCAAAAAAGGCAACAGCAATCGCTAAGATAACAGCAGGCTTACTCGTCCATCGGATAAACGCATCGAAATGTCTGCGCATCCAGGCACCAACACAGAAAAACATGAAGAAACGCCACAAAGCAACGCTCAGGAAGCCGAGTCCATTCACCACTAAAGCCAAGAATCCTGTTGCCGACATCTGAATGCTATTATAATATCGGGCATATACAAAAGATGCTAAAGCAACGGCAATCGCCACCCAAGGACGCCACTTGCTGCCCAAACGGACAATCAGCATATAAAGAATGAAAAACTCAAAAAGTACAAACGTAAACCAGTAGCCGCCTTTCAAGGCTCCTAACTGATGAAAGAACAAGGGCGGTGGAGCCAGCAGAAACAGGAAGACAAAAGTCGGGATAATCTGCACCATGAACTTTTTGCGGGCTATCGTCGCAAAAGGCCGTGTGGCAACAGGCTCAAACAACCAACCACTCAACATAAAGAAACACGGCAGACGAAAAATGATAAATACCGAATTATAGCCCATCCGCGAATCGTCCAGACAGAAATGGCAGATATGCGCAAACACCACGAGGATCATCGTGAATCCCCGCATCGCATCGATATACTCAATTCTTTTAGCAGCCATATCTTCTGCAAAAGTACAGAAAAAAGCTTAGACTTTTGGATTTTTCGCCAGAAAATATTACTTTTGCCGTATGAAAGAGCGAATCAACTGGATTGACTGGGGGAAGGCGATAGCGGTAATAGGCATCGTCTTCATTCATCTGCCCCAATCTCAAGAGTGGTTCTATTTCCGTTATTTACAAGCCAATGTTGTTACCATCTTCTTTTTCCTCTCTGGTTATCTGAAAAAAGACTATGGTAGCAACAAACAGAACTGGCAGAAATATTGGCACAGTCTGATCTTGCCTTATCTGCTTTATAATGCAATTGTCTATCCATATTGGTTGGTCAAATACTATATGCAAAATGGCGGCATGCCGGATTTGTTTCAAGCCATGCGCCCCATCTTTGGTACCCTACTCTTTCAACATGAAAATAGTTTCTGCGAGCCTCTCGACGGTCCAATGTGGTATCTGCCAGCTATCCTTATCATGCATATCATTATAGATTGGTGTAGGAAAACAAGGTATCCCCATCAAATAATGATTGCGCTGTGTTTCGTCTCATTTTTCCTCTATGCAGCCAACAAATACTATATGTTTCTGCCGAATCTGACGCCAATGGGCCTTTTCCGCAGTTTACCTTTTTATTACATAGGCTATGCTTTACGGCAACAAAACATGTATCTTGGCACCAATCTAAAAAGAGATCCTGTAACATTTATTGGGGGGCTCAGCCTCAGCCTTCTGCTCTTTTACTGGCATATACATGAAAACAGGTTCCTACTGCATATAGCATTATTCTATCCTGTAGTTATCTGCTTTATCTTCTGCATTCTCTCTGGCTGCAAGCTATTGGATGGTATCAAGTCAAACGTCATTACCAACCTTTCTATCGGAACTTTGGTAATTGTGGGACTCCACTACCCTATCGTCAGCCTCGTGAATTTCGGATTAGAGCATCTGCTCAAGATAGACGACATCTGCTATCAATGGCATGAAGCATTGTTCATCGCATTGGGCATCAGTGCTTTTCTCTATCCTGTCATTCTGTCTGGGAAGAAGCTTGCGCCATTAATGATAGGACACAGAAAATAAGAAGCCTATCCGATTTTTCAACTAATGTATCTTTTCTACAAAATTCAACAAAAGATACGCAGCATTCTCTATTCGGCTCATATTAGAGCGGTAGAAACGATATTTTAACAATTTTGTAAAAGGTGTAAATAATGTCAAAAAGAATAAAGACAACAAAACACGGCCATGTTTGATGGCATCAATCAACATGTTTTTCTTTATCTGGCTTATATTTCTACTTACTTCCTTACTAGTACCAAATCTACTTTGGGCTTCTAACAAGATTGTCATCCAATGATACAGGAAGATACGATGAGCAATTAATAAACCATTCTTGGAGTCATCCTTCGGTGGATTTTTCTGCAAATAGTCACAAATAAAAGTAAAACTTGATATCATTGACTCTGCTTTCTGTGGAGTCGTATGGATAATGGAACTTGGATTATATTCATAAAGATACATCAAGCCTGGAACAAGCAGCACAGAAGACAGACAAGACATTACCCTATAAGTCCAAGGGATATCTTCATATATAACACCTTCGTCGAAAAATAAATCATGTTCCAAAACAAATGACCGTCGAATCAGTTTGTTCCATGCATGGTGATCAAAACTTCTTGTTAATAATAATCGCCACATGGATACCTTATCATCAAGCAAAAATGGGGAAGAACTATTGTTTGTAACTTTTGTATTGGTGAGATAATTAACTCCAATACATAGAGAGTTCCCCATCACCATATCAACATAAGGATATTTCAAATAATAGGAAACCATACTCTTCAAAGTTTGTTCCATGATATGATCGTCGGAATCAATCAAATAAATAAAATCACCTTTTGCAGCCTTTATGCCTGTATTCCTCGCAGCAGACAGACCTTTGTTAACATCATGACGAAGAATGACAAAAGAAATTCCTGTCCCCTGATAAGACTTAATCAGCTTTTCTACAACATCCATACTGTGGTCAGGAGAGCAATCGTCTATAAGAATACACTCTATACTGAAATCATCACACTCTTGTGCGATAACAGATTCCCGACAACGTTGGATATATTGTTCAACCTTATAAACAGGAATTATGAC
>JAEEGG010010929.1_pt1 | contig 19924 bp, 20 predicted proteins | sample 9134161 | NCBI WGS metagenome assembly JAEEGG01 (sample SAMN16246543, study PRJNA631951) | gut metagenome | biome: gut microbiome; feature: rumen; material: CR-attached | host: Bos | place: Iran: Karaj | collected 2018-10 | reverse complement strand
AACGGTGATATGGACAAGGGGGAGTACGTGCTTAAAACAGCCTCCAATGTCGCCAGATATTCAGCAGGTGCCGGAGGAGCCGCTGGTGGCGCTGCACTTGGAACAATGATTTGTCCCGGTGTCGGAACAGCTCTTGGCGCTCTGGCAGGCGCTGTTGTCAGCAAATCTGTCATTGATTCCGTCTTCAGACTTTTCGACTGACAAGGGCAAAAAAAAGCAGAAATCTGTCTTACAGCCATGGATGAAATTTCCATCAGGTTTCTGTTAAACGATAACAGTCTTAAAGAACAACGGTAATCGTAACCAACGTTGATCCCGGAACAGTAATTCACTCAAGGAGAAGAATCATGAAAAACTACGAAGACTTTATAAACTTTATCGGCGACATCGTCAATGAGCAGATTTCTGATGAAAACGAACGCTTAAATATCCATAAAAAGATTCTTAAGCTCAGGGATGAAAAGGTCAACATCATGATTGTTGGCGGAACCGGTGTCGGCAAATCCTCAACCATCAACGCTCTTTTCGATACAGCCGAAGCCAGGGTCGGAGTCGGTGTTGATCCGGAAACATTAAGCATTGACCGTTATGAAATGGGCAATGTCATTTTGTGGGATACTCCGGGTCTCGGTCATGGCGTCAGCGAGGATAAGAAACACAGGCAGAAAATCATATCCAAGCTTACTGAAACCGACTCTTCCGGCACTCATCTTCTTATTGATCTGGTGCTTGTCATTGTAGATGCCAGCAACCGTGATATGGGAACGTCATATGAACTGATAGATCTCATTATCAACAGCTATGCTGAAAAAGAACGCATCATTGTAGCTCTCAATCAGTGTGACATGGCGATGAAGGGTCGTTTCTGGAACTGCATGGAAAACAGACCTGAACCACAGCTTACGGATTTTCTGGAAAAGAAGGTTGATTCCATCAAAAAGCGTATCCTTGACTCAAACGGGATAGAAATCGAGCCAGTATATTACAGTGCCGGTTATACCGACGGAGTTGAAAAACAGTATCCGTACAACATATCAAAACTTTTCTATCTGATCCTGAAAAATCTCAAATCCAGCAAGGCTCTGCAGATTGTTAAGAAAAGATCGAAATATGAGAACAATTTCACAAAGGACGAGAATAACGACGGCGGCAAAAGATACAGGAAAAAGTCGGAAAACATTCTTGTCAAAGCTGCCAAAGCTGTCTATGAAACTGTCGTCGACTCGGCTAAACGGGCATGGGATTCTGTCTGCTCATTCTTTTCCTTCTGGTAGCAGGGGGCGTGAGATTATCGGATGCCACATGAGTCTTTACTTATACCTGTTTTCTGCCCTGTTCCGCCGGTCTCCCAGTACCGGCAGCAGAACTTGAATTTCGACCATGGAGGCAATCCGAAACCTCTGCTGAACTGTCGATAACTCAGGGAAAACAAATACAAACAACAATCTGAACAATGGAGATAAAAATCATGAAAAACGTTGCTTCAACACTGAACAAGGCATCCTGCATTTACGGAGTTGCCCGTGACACGGTTAAACTGTCGAACGGTGATATGGACAAAGGGGAGTATGTGCTTAAAACAGCCTCTAATGTCGCCAGATATTCAGCAGGTGCCGGAGGAGCCGCTGGTGGCGCTGCACTTGGAACAATGATTTGTCCAGGTGTCGGAACTGCTCTTGGCGCTCTGGCAGGTGCTGTTGTCAGCAAATCAGTCATTGATTCCGTCTTCAGACTTTTCGACTGACAAGGGCAAAACAAGGACAAAAAAAGCAGAAACCTGTGTTACGGCCATGGATGAAATTTCCATCAGGTTTCTGTTAAACGGTAACAGTCTTAAGGAACAACGGTAATCGTACAGCGTTGATTACCGGAACAGTAATTCACTCAAGGAGAAAAATCATGAAAAACGAAAACCTGAGCAGAACTGACAATATGGTACCGCCGCTTCCAACACCTCCAAAGCTGCCGATACCGAAAATTCCTCTGCCAAAGATCCCGTTTCCCTGGAACTGGTGGTAACGGCGGTTTCGTGCATGAAAACTGATGATGAAAAATCAGCGGAAAGAATAAATGTGAACAACCGGAATAGGAGACAGAACTATGTCATGGTTTGATGATGCTTTTGACTTTGTTTCAGATACCTGCAGCAGCGTCTGCGATACTGTGTCAGACGTTTATGACAGTGTCAGCGACACCGTCTCTGATGTTTACGACTCTGCCGAAGAATGGATGGACACGGCAAAGGAAGTAAAAGACAAAATTGACGAATTATCAGAAATTATTGATATTCTGAATGGTAAAGACAAGGACTGAGGAGGCGAAAATGCTGGCAATTGCAATCTGGATCCTTACACATAGGTGAGTCCGGAGACGAAAGTCCCCTGATGCTGATGTCATAATACCGAAACGGATGCGGACAATGAACAGGATGCCGATTTCTCCCGCGGTCTTAACAGACGGAATTTTTGACAGCGTCAAAGTGCATTAAATCGGTACAGACTTGACAGAGCATTGCACTCTGTCTTATCAATCTCTTTTCTCGTTCTCCAATTCTTGCGATCTGAATGTTTCGTCCCTTGCATTATCAGTACTTAGGTGCTGATATGCTGTAAAAACATATCAGATATCATCCGCAGTACACGCAGTCAGAGTCGACAAAAATCATTGCATATGCTTTAACCTGTCTATCCCGAAACTCCCGAGCTGATTTGTATCTCTGAACCTGATCTGTTGCTTCCTTTACAGTACTCTGAATCTTTGATTCTGAGGCACCAGATTTGGTGATGTATTTAAGTTCGATAAGGTAAATGCACTGGTTACTTTTTCCTTTGTTTACGGTTATAACCAGATCGGCAAAATTCTCGCCTTTCCTGTCAACTCTCAGGGACTTCTGCATCTCGACAAATATCCCCCGCAATGATTTCAGTTTGGTATAGAGTGTCAGATTAAGTGCCATCTCACTCATGTGAGTCAGTACCTGATTGGTGAATATTCCGCTCAGGAATTCCGTACTGGATGCGGCAAATGAACTTATGTCATCATTAACATTTCGTAATGATGATATATCCAGAACAGTATCGGTAAATATCGTATTTGTTTTTAACCGAATGTCAGCAATACACTGGGCGAACAGCTTTGACATGAAAAGATTAGGTATTTTCAATGCCAGAGCAGAACTGTCAGAGGCTTCTTTATCAATAGTCAGATATCCCAGATAATAGAGCATGGACAGAAACTGATCCCGGTTATATTTGGCTGTTTTGTTTAAATTGATGTTTTCCGCAAGTTTATTCAGAAAGAACAAATCATTGCTCAAATAACCTTCCACAATCTCATCTGCCAGACCGTTTTCGGCAATTGCAAACAGCTGCTGCAGTTTGGAACTGTCATGGTCTGATGCAGGATCAAGATAATCTTCAGGAGGGAGGAACTGCTTCTCATTCTGTACGGTTTTCAAATAATAGAGGCACATTGAAGAATTGAACATGGTGTGCTCCGCTTTCTCACTGAAGCAGTAGCCACCATACACTGGTTTCATTCTGGCTATGATTTCATCTGTACTTACACCGAGTTCTTCTATATCAACGAGCTGCGGAATAATCTCTTTTAGTTCATCTTCAGTAAAACCTGCATATTCATCAAAGCATTGATACGAAGAGACATTCAGTGAAATATTAAATCCGGATGTAAAAGAATCCAGGGATACTGATGACACTCCGGTAATAAAGATTTTGGCGATACAGTTCGGATTTGCTGCTCCTGCTTTGATGGAAGCATAAAATGCTCTCAGGAATCCTATATTACCGACTATGGTACGAAACTGTTCCACATCCTGTGAAATGGTTGGATTGGCGAACTTATCGTATTCGTCAATCATTACATAGAGTCCGCCTGTACGGCCTTTAGTAAAACAATTTTTGGCGTACCCTAAATAAGCGCAGGTAAAACTATTGAACAGTATGACCGAGTCTGATTCATCATGTTCACTGTAATCGAATACGAAATCAGGATATCTTCTTTTGAAGTTGTCAATGCCGTTTGCTACAGCTGAAAAAAAACTGTTTTGCAAGGCGGTATTGCTATGAGTATCAACCCCGGAAAAGTCAAAATTGATAACATGGTAGGTATTATGACTTGGAAGATTTTTCTTATAGGTGTCCTTCCCGTTAAAGATTTCTTCATATCTGTCTTTGTATGAGATATCATAAAAGCATTTCAGCATTTGAACGAAGGTACTTTTACCGAAACCTTGAGGGCGCAGGAGTACAGGATACCGTGTCATATATTTATCTTCAAGAGATTCTATGAAACCACTTTTATCTGCAAATGCATATCCCTGTCTGCACAAAATTTCGTAACTAACCTCATCATATGAGGTTCTCAGCAGTCCCGATGTATTTTCACTCATAATGCCACCTTCTTCAGTAATTTCCCCGCTTTACCTTTAAATTCAATCTGTTAACAAACAACCCTTTTACACGACAAGACAGAAACAGGTTTAAACCTCTACTATCAGATATTAAAGACATCTGCCTTAAAATATCAACATCGACAACTCCGTACCTCACCCGGTTAATCAATTCGATCAGACATATTCTCTGTGCTTCATCAGAAGCCAAAGTTCCGGGTTAATCGTATTTGCTGAGTTCCTGCAGGGTTCCGGCTAAAGCTGACAGTGATCGTGCTGATAAAAATGATTGAGACGCAGCATCAGTTTTCCCTGCATCCTGCAAATTCCTGCTGACGCCATGCCTCATAAAGCAGAATAGAAGCAGAATTCGCAAGATTGTAACAGCGGCTTCCCGGAACCATCGGGATCCTGATTTTCTGCTCCTCCGGAAGCGAGTCAGTAAAATCATCCGGAAGGCCGGAGGTCTCCCTTCCGAAAACCAGGACATCGTCCGGAGAGAAATGCACTCTGTCGGGAAAGGTATGACCTTTGGAGGTGGCGGCAAACACACGTGCAGATGCCGGCATGGTGCTGAGACACTCCTCTAAGCTGTTATAAGTTTTGATATTGACGAACTCATGATAATCGAGACCTGCACGAAGAAGACGGCGATCATCGAGTATGAAGCCAAGAGGACGGATCAGAGACAGATCTGAGCCTGTATTGGCACAGAGCCGGATAATGTTACCGGTATTCGAAGGGATTTCAGGACGGAAAAGAACTACATGCATAAAACAGGATCCCAAATACTCAGCCGGCAGATCAGTTCGTAAAAACTGGCTCACCGAAAAAAGGAACAACGATGAACAATATTGCACACAGTCCGGTTTGAGTCAATGACCGAAAACTCTGTATCCGGCAACTGCATCTGCACCGGTACTCTGGTTCAACACCGCCCTCCTTTTCCGGTTTCATCCGAAAATCCTGACTGCATTTCCGAAAGTATCCCGTCTGAGATCCAAATACAGTAAAACAAATGCACATCACTCGAAGATTGCTATAACAGGAGCCAAAGAAAACACTTCAAACATTGCAGAACAATTCACTGCTGCTGCAGCCAGATCGCAATATAAGACAGACCGGCAATCACAGTCTGTCTGTTCGTTTTCTCAAGACTTCAGCGGACAGAAAAAAAACGTAACAGCCTAGCGGCGAAGGACAAATATATATGGAGGTTCGGAAGTGGCACTGATCAGGGTATAACCGAGATGGGTGCATAAATTGGGGACATCACGGGTAGTTGCAGGATCATCTGCGGTAATTTCAAGAAGATCCCCCTCTGACAGTTCTCTCATTTTTTTGCGGATCAGCATCAGAGGCTCGGGGCAGCGAAGACCAAGCACATCCAGTTTCTCGGTTTTGCAATCAGACATCAGAACTCCTGTTCCCTCTGAGCTGCTCTGCGTTTTGACGTCTCTTCGGCCTGTAATTTTTCCTTTTCTCCAAGATCATGAAGCAGCAAATCCACCTTTTCCATAATCATGTCAAGGGTAATATTGGACATTGCCTTCGGATCACGAACTCTGGTGCGCCACGGCAGTTCTTCAGGCTCCTTTCCGTATTCACGGCGTACCAGATTCGCATAAACGCTTACACAGTACCTGCGATCCAGGTACGGTCCGACTCTTTCCGGATCATGGGTTGCGTACAGTCCTATAACCGGAGTGCCGACGGCATTGGCCATATGAACAGCAGCTGTATCTGCAGAAATCACAAAATCGGCAAGTCTGATGCACGCCAGACACTGCGGCAGAGTGGTACGGCCCACCAGGGACAGAGTTTCCGGAACAGCCGACGTCAGTGCCTGCTCAAAGAGTTTCTCCTCCTGGGTTGATCCGCCAATCAGAACGGGACGGACATTTTTTGAAACCAGGTATTTTGCGGTCTCGATACAGCTGCCGACAGGCCAGTCCTTGGATCTTTTACTGGTACAGGGGGAAATCACCGCCCTGTGGGCATATGAAGAAACGCCAAGAAACTCAGATGCCCGATCCATAAGGTTCGGACTGAAGAAAAAATCCCACTCCGGAACCGCTGGTCTGAGATCCATGGCGGCGACAAAGCCCATAAAGGCATCGACCATATGTCTTCCGCCACCTGAAACTATACGACGGTTTATGAATAAACTGTGAAACTCTCTTGATCGCTCCGGATCAAAACCAATCTTTACATCAGCCTTGATCATGAAAGATGCCAGGGACGCACTCAGTGCATACTGCATAAGAAGAAGATAGTCGAAGGTACGATCCTTCATCAGATGCCTGAACTCCTTCAGTTCACTGATCCCGCTTTTCCGGTATATGATAAACTCAACCTCTGGCATCAGATCCTTCAGCATCGCATAGGCGGCCGGTCCGATAATCCATGTTATCCTGGCCTGGGGATTCTGCTTCTGAATAGCCCATACAGCAGAGGCGGCATTTATGCAGTCTCCTATGGCTGAAAGCCTCAGAACACAGATACGCATGAAGGGAACTCCTTTAATCAGACGATTACTGGAAGATAAAGTTGGTAAAAAGAACCTCGCGGATCAGCCTTCGGCCTTCTCTCTCCTGAAAGAATGCATCCATGCGGCTTTTGCACTCGGCTATGATATCCTCCTGACCGTGAGGGGATGCTATGGTATTGATATCCTTGCTGTACACGGTGGTTATCACAATATCCCTCAGCACTGAGGCATTGTACTGGATTATCTCCACATCCGCAGGGTTGTCAACCATGATCTGAACCTTAAGTCTGACATAACAGATGCGGTTGCCGGGAGAAGCACAGTTGGTGACAATCTCGGGAGCAAGTTCATAATAGCTAATATTGCTTACCGGAGGCTGATCGCTCTCCTCCTTGCCGTGACCGCTGGCTAAAGCACTGCAGGCGACAGCCGTCAGCAAAAGAAAGGCAGTAAGTTGTCTCAGCATAGGAACTCCAAAGTCTGCAAAACAGAATAATTATACATCATCACCGCACATACTCCACAGACACCGTCACGGTTTATCACAGGGAATCATCCGCATCGAAATACTGAGTTGGGATCTTGGTGCGTATATCCGCCGAGCATATGGCGATAACCAGCTCGCTGACAGGTGTCATTTTTTCAATATCAAAGCTGATCGGACCCTCAAGATCCATCTGCTTTATCATGCCCTTCTCCTCCATGCAGGAAACCAGCCACTTGAGAGTTTCCGGATTGCTGAACTCGGGGGCGAGGATCATGTGAGAATCAAAGCAGATCCTTGAAAGAGCCTTCTGCCACATATCCTCCAGTTCCTCATAGGTGACTGTGCTGTGGGCATTGACCAGAGAAAAGAACACGCCGTAGCGCAGCAGCGTCTCATTGGCAAAGGAGGAAATGATTTTAACATCCTCCTCCGCACCGCGTTTGATTTCATAGCATCCGTTAATATGAGAAATCAACTGCAGATGAGTGAAGGCACGGAGCAGCCTTATCACATATGTATCTATCTCATCTTTTCTTACGGGGAGATACATTTCGTTGTCCAGCAGATCGAAGACGGTGTGAACATAACGCAGCAGTTCATCACAGGACAGTCTGGCGGACAGTTTGATAAACTTGAGAACAAAGGACTGAAGAATATACAGATGAAGAATATTGTTGCGGTAGTAGGTAAGTTGCAGGTACTGTCTGTGCAGCAGAGTAATTGTCTTTACGCCGCGGTAGGTGACAACTCCGAACTTGTTGAGATCCAGAGCCTGTCGCAGCAGTTCCTCCGGAGCGGCATACGGCACCTGGGTATATTTGTTGGCGGGAGCCAGCTTCATGCTGTCCATAATCAGTCCGATAACGTTGCACAGCTTTACAGTTTCTATCGTATAGTTTTTGCAGGACAGCAGAACCAGCGCACACAGGTTGACGCCGTTAAGAGCCGCGGCATCATTCATGTTGTACATAATTCGTTTTGCCATGGAGGTAACGCAGTCATAAAGCCAGGAAGGCTTGTATGCTCCTGTAGGATCCACACTGCTCCTCCATCCGGAATTGTACGTATCCATAAACCTGGTCATGGTCACCGGCTCGCCGAAGCCCACATACCCCTGGCCGTAGTTGCGGAGTTTTCTGAAAATCGAAAGGATCTGCCAGACGTTCTCGGCCTGTTTCTTGACGCCTCTCATTTCCTTTGTATAGGAGCCCACCTCCATTACATGCTCATAGGACAGGTATATCGGGATCACCGTAATCGGACGGGACGGATTGCGGAGCTGGGTCTGAACCAGCATGGAAAGGAGACCGGTTTTCGGATGAAGCATCCGTCCGGATCTGGATCTGGTTCCCTCAATGAAAAATTCGATTGAGTAGCCGTGGGAGCAGAGATATGCCACATACTCCCTGAAGACCGTGGTGTAGATCCTGTCTCCGTTGAATTTTCTTCTCAGAAAGAAGGCGCCGCAGTGGCGGATCAGAGTGCCGAAAGGGAAAAAGTTAAGATTAATGCCGGAGGCCACATGGGGCGGCATAAGTCCTGAATTGAAAATCACGTACTGCAGCAGGAGATAATCCATATGGCTGCGGTGACACGGAATATAGACTATTTCATGCCCGCTGTTGGCAATCTGCCGGACCACCTCGTCTCCGATTTTATTTATACCCTTGTACAGATGATCCCAGATGATTTTCATCAGACCGTTGACTCTGGTCAGAAGACCGTATGATATGTCAGCCGCAATTTCATTGACAATGCTCCTGACCTCCTTTGTGACAGCCTTCGGATCTGAAGAGGAATCTATCAGCCTTCTGATGTTTACATTTTCCAGAAGTTCATCAATCATATCCTCACGCTGCGGAAGACTCGGACCGTGGGATGAATTCACGGTGCGGTAGAAATGCATTCTGCCAAGTCTTTCAAGAAGCCTGGTTGCACGCTCCGTGTCGGTGAAATCAATTCTTGCCAGAAGATCCGACAGCATTACAGGCTGTGATATGAAAAGAGTGTGGAACCGTCCCCTGGTAATCACATTCTTCATCCGGTTCCATGCACTTGTGACTTTCAGACTTCCCGCCTCCGCTCTTGCCGCACTGTCGGTTCCCCTGATTCCGGGACTGCGATTCCATACCGACGGCACGCTTATAACCTGAATGGCCAGCTGAGGATGTTCAAACTGGACATTCATCCACTTCTTGAAAATTTTAAAGCAGATGCTTCTTCTCACGGCGCGGCGGTTGAACAGCCAGGGAGTCTTGTAAAGATAAAGATACCTGGGGACACGTTTGCCGTTAAGGACAAGAGGCCTGAAGGGCGAGGGAAGCGATACCGCCCGACTGTGAAAATGCAGAGCCAGAAGATCGCTGATGGAATTGGTTTTAAGGATGTAGACTACAGGCTTTCCCGTATCGATGTTCAGATCAGACACGGGATCGACAGGTATAGTGGTGGACTTAACCAGCAGTTTGATCGGCAGATAAAAGATTATTTTAAACAACCAAGTAAACAAAATGCACAGCCCCGCTATAACCGTCTGATTAGAAAGGTGATCTGATGATAAACGAGAGACAGAATTCAGGTCATACTGCAGCAACACGGAAAACGTCACGGTAATTCTTTCATACAGATGCGGAAAAAACAAAGAAGTAACCGACAAAATCGGAAAAATCATTATTCCGGGAGAACATGTTAATTCACACTTCATTCAGGGAGAATAACTCCATCCGGGAACATTCTGATTCCCGTAATATGAACAGTTTTGCTATGAAGTAACAGTTTTTACAGTTCAACTCACGTACAATACGGCAGATGGTAAAATGAAAAAGGATCCGGAATGAAATCTGCGGCATATATTCTTCAGTTTGTCAGTCACAACAACTTGGATGTAAACGACGGCGATCTGTCAAATCTGACAGACGGCCAGGAGATCTATTCTCTTGAAAACAGCAGCCGCAGATACAAGGGAAAGTCTTCAGGCGAAGCGCCGCTGCAATATCTGATTGACAAGGCATGGCGGAGCATGAGCGACACTTCTCCAGAAAACAGGAAGATTACAATACTTCCAATAGTGTCCTTCGCCCTGTACAGCGGAACATCCAGGAACAGCGGCCGCAGGCTCTATGAGATTTTTCTTGAAAACATTCAGTTCTATCTCAGGAATCTGGACATACCGTCGGACGCAGTGGAAACCAAACCTGTCTTTTATGATTTCAATGCAGAAACTCTCCAGAAATTTGACTCACCATACAGTTCAACCGATTCCATCACCAGCGGGATTTTTAAATATATAGTATGCAGTGATCCGGAAGCCAGAAAATCCGTGCTTGTTGACTATACAGGAGGTCTCAGAGATACAAGTTATCTTATAACTCTTATCAGCCAGTATCTTTCATTTTTTGAAATTCCGCTGACTAAAATCGTATACAGCAACTACAACAATAAAACCATCTATTCAATTACCTATCTCAACCGCATATCAGAACTTATACGCTGCATTAACAGTCTCAACCAGAGCGGCAATCCGGAGCAGCTGCTGAATTTCTTTCTTAACTCAAAAATAGTGCAGGATGCATCCTGCTCCATAGAGCAGGATGAATATCAGAAGGTGCTGCTGGCATTAAGGGATATTGAGGGATTTTTCAGCTGCATCTGCATTAACAATATGACAAATATTGATAATCATAAAATGAAACTTGAAGGATCCATGCAGAAAATCAGAGAACTGGATTCTTCCGGCAACATCTATATTTCACTGTTCTGCAAGCTTTTTGAAAGTATACGTTCCCAGTTCTTTTTGGACGGCAGTGACACCATCGGCTACGAAAGTTTAATCAAATGGTGCGTGACTCATAATCAGATCAATCAGGCCGTAACACTGTTTATTGAAAAGATGCCTGGGAAATATCTTGAATCGCCTTTCATCTCAGGTTTTGTTGACTATGAAGCTGATATTCCTGAACACTCTGTGGATCAGACTCCGCAAAGGTTCTACACCATTTACGATAATCTTATCGTTCTTCACAACAGGAAATGTCCGGTCGATCATCTCACGCCCGAAAGCACTGTTGACTTGTTTACAGATCTGCTGAAGCAGGCGATCGATCATACAGAAGCAGAGACCGGCACTAATCGGGGAAATCGGATTTTAGAAGATTTAGCCAGGATCGTTTCTGATAAATACGGTGACAGCAAAATCCTGTCACAGGCCGTTAAAAAGCTCAGTGCCGTTCTCAGTGAGAATTTTGACCAAAGCGGAAAAAACATAATAAGTCCGTCTTCTAAAAAAAGGCTCGCTCAGAAAAAATCAGAAGGATACCTGAATTTTCTACTGTGTAACAGAAACATATTGGGACGCATTATATTCGAAGAATCCTTCACATACGGCAAAAAGGAAGAAACCTATTCCAAAAAAGTAAAGGGACTGGAAATTCTCCTGAAATACGATCACCTTGTCAGTGACGAGAGCAGACGATATCAGTTTGCAGAAATACTGCGGTTCTATCTGCTTGTGAAAATCATCAGGAACAGGATAAACCATGCTGTGGACTACGAAAACCCTACAGATGAGGCCAGGGAAAAGGAAACAGTTGAAAATGCAGTCATCGAAAAATGCACAGGCGGTTTCGGCGTGCTGCCAAAACTGGAATTCAGCGGATTTGATCTCCAGGAAATCAAAACAATATTAAGACAGGCTGTTTCACTTCCCATACCGCAGTAGTCTTTCAGGAATGATAAAAATCACATTTAACATGTGACCGGTATGATTTAAACTGTTACCGACCGGCTCTGCTGAAGGTATGAACGTCAGTCGGCATGCAGAAATTCATGCACAGATTCATATACGGCAGAATTTTTTTTCTGATGTCATACCAGCAGGCATCAGTTTAAGGGAAAAGGTGTAAAAATCAATGGAAACAAAGGAAATAGTGCTGCCGAAGCACCGCTTTTTAATCAACGCTGATATCTGTCCGGATTTTGCTCCGCAGATGGTTGATCCGTACTACTGGATCAACCAGAAGAAAATATTCAGTTCATCCCGGGGAAGAGGCACTGCATACTTCATTGACGCAGGTGAAAACAGGAAATGGGTGCTGAGGCACTACCTGCGGGGCGGTTTTATAGCGAAATTCATGAAGGACGGATATTTTTACCCCGGAAGGAACAGATGCCGTCCATACCTGGAATTCAAACTGCTGGCAGATCTGCATGAAAAGGGACTGCCGGTTCCGGAGCCTGTTGTCGCCCATGTCAATCTCAACTTCTATCCTGTCGCCCACTACGACATTATCATGAAATACATAGAGAACAGCAGAGATCTGGTATCAGTACTGAAGGAGAGAACTCTGACCGAAAGCGAACTGGAGGGCATCGGCGAAGTGCTGGCAAAACTGAATGAGCACAACGTCTATCACCAAGATCTCAATATCCACAACATCATGCTGGATGACAGAGGCAAATTCTGGGTTATAGACTTTGACAAGGGAGAAATATCCCCGGGACATTTCGGTGAAATGTGCGACAGACTGCACCGCTCCTTCACCAAGGAAAAATCAATCCACGGAAAGGAATTCAACTGGGAGGACGGCAGCTTTGAGAAGATCCTTAAGAGTTCCGGGAAATAATATCTGAAATATGCTCCAGGGTGCGCTGAGTCGCACCCCGCCCTTTCAGCAGTTCACCGAGAGCGGCATCGCCCATAATCCTGCGTTTTTCCGGATCTGTCAGAAGGAGCTTCAATGCAGAAAGAAGTTCATCCTCCGTCTCCGCCACCTGAAGTCCGCCGGCATCACGCATTTTTCTGGTAACATCCTTAAAATTATAGTAGAAAGGACCCATAATCACTGCTTTTCCGAGAGATGCCGGCTCCAGGGGATTATGACCTCCCACATCAGTATAGCTGCCTCCCATGACGGCAAGATCCGAGGCTTCGAAAAGCTTAATCATCTGCCCCATGGCGTCGCATACCAGAACCTCAGTATCAGCTGTAAAGGAGGACATGTCCGACAGCCGGACTGTTTTAAATCCTGAAGAGCCGGAGGTGCGGCACACCCGATCAAATCTCTCCGGATGACGCGGAGCCAGCATCAGCAGAGCACCGGGATACTCCCCGAGCAGCTGCCGGTGAACCCTGAGGAAAATCTCATCCTCGCCCTCGTGAGTTGAAGCGGCAATCCACACCATGCTCCGGTTCAGCATCTCTCTTAACTCATCCCCCTCCTTTATTCTGATCCCGTCAGGCACAATATCAAATTTAAGGGAACCGGTGATCCTGACATCCTTTACACCAAGAGATGAAAAACGCTCACCATCCTCGCTGTTCTGACAGAGTACAGCCGTCAGATGCCTTCCCAGATATCGTTCAAACAGTCCTCTGACACGTCCGTACCTGCCGCAGGATCTTTCCGACATTCTGGCATTCATCAGCACCACCGGAACTCCCGCCAATGAGCAGGCCGCCAGCCAGTTGGGCCAGAGTTCCGTCTCCATGATAATCAGCGCGACAGGTCTGGTGCGTTTAAGAAACATTGAAACAGCATGAGGATAATCAAGAGGCGCAAAAAGATGGGTTACAAAAGAGCCGATTTTCCCGGCGGCATCGGCACCTGTTGTAGTGGTTGTAGTCACCAGGATCCTGAAATCCGGATTTTTTTCATGAAACTCCCGGATAAGACGGGCGGCGGCGACAGACTCTCCCACGCTGACGGTATGAAACCAGATGACTTTTCTCCCGTCATCCGGAAGTCCCGTCAGTGGGAAAAACAGCTCAAGTATTCTTCTGCCGTATCCCCTTTTCCCTTTTTTCGGAATGCACAGCATTATAAAAATCACGGGAAAAAGAAGATATCCGAGAAGTGAGTAAAGGAAACGAAGCACGCTACTCTCCCACTGCTGTCAGAAGAATATCAAGCTCGCGGATCACCATTTCAGGAGTGATTTCCTTCAGACACCTGGTATGCTGCAGAGGACAGGCGCGTTTGAAGCACGGACGGCAGTCCAGATCCTTTAAAAACAGTGCCTTTGCCTTCTTTGAAAGCGGAGGCGTATAGTTCGTAGTGGAGGAGCCGTAGACTGCCACCACCGGAACACCTGCCGCCGCGGAAACATGCATCAGTCCTGAATCGTTGGTAATCACTCCCCTGCAGCCGGAAAGCAGATCCACCACCTCGGGCAGAGTTGTTTTTCCTGCAAGGATATGGCAGTACCTTTTAAACTTCTCATCGATAAAGCCAAGGATTTCCTCGGCAAGGGGCAGATCCTTCGGACCGCCGAAGATGTGCACGCTGCCGCCTCTTTCAATCCAGGACGCCGCCGCCTTTGCAAAATAGGATGTGGGCCAGCGCTTGGCCGGTCCATACTCCGCTCCGGGACAGAGTCCGAGAACATTGTCGGAAAGCGGCAGATGAAACTTCTCCAGAATAACCGGAATGTTCTCTCGCCTCACTTCTAGAGCCGGATACGGAAAAATCCTTACCGTGTCATTTGTAAATCCGTCAGGATCGAAGGCCAGAGCATTGTACTGCTCCACAAGAAGAGGAAGAGGTCTTTTATCCCGGTATCTCTGATTCAGAAGGACATATCTCTGCTCTCCCAGCCATCCTCTTCTCACAGGTATGCGGGCGAAAAAGGGGATCATTGCTGATTTTATGGAATGAGGTAGCACAAGAGCCAGATCGAAATTTCTTGCTCTCAGCTCTGAAGCTGTCTTCAAGCGATCCATGATCCGAAGTTGTCCGTGACCGAAGGGGTTCGGCACCGTCTCGTCAATCTGCGGCATTCTCTCCAGCAGAGAAAGACACCAGGACGGAGCAAACACGGTGATCCTTGCTCCCGGGTACATTTCCTTAAGACGGATCAGCAGACTCTGGGCCATTACCATGTCCCCGATCCAAGATGGTGCCACAACCAGTATATTCGAGTAGTTACGCTCTGCCATAAATTGTTCCCGCATCGTCCGGAAGCTGTTTCCGCCCGCTTCCTTTATTTACATACAAACACCCTGATTCATGGTATATTACCACAAGACAGGAGTGTGAAATGATCCCCATAATAAAAATCAACGATTATACGGTGGCAAAACTTTTCAAGGATCGCCTTAACCAGAAGCTTCGAAACCCGGTGGAAATGGAATCTGAGGCTGACGGCTACACAATATTTATTGACGAAAATGAGCTGGAAACGGCCAGGGATATTGTGCTCCAGGTGACAACCGAGCTCAGGGAGAATGAACGCAGGGCCAGGGAAAGAAATATTGATGAATGGGCTGACAACGGCTCCGGCATCATAAAGCCGGACTTCAGAAAAAGAACCAGGAGCGGTCAGGACGGGCTGCTTTCCCAGATCAGAGGTGCCGCCGGTCCTTTCACTCTTGCAGTTGCCATGCTGATGTCGGTCGTCTATGCGGCACAGCTGGTTGCACCCGAATATACGGAATCACTGCTGATGGCTGCCGGATTTGTCCCGTCCCAGCCTGAAACATGGTACAGACTTGTTACACCGGTGCTTATGCACTTCGGGATCATGCACTTTATGTTTAACCTGGTGCTCTGGATCTGGGCCGGCGGCATGATTGAAAAGGGACTGGGAGCTCCGACCCTGGCGGTTCTTTTTTTTCTCGGCGCCCTTATTCCCGATTTCGCCCAGCTTCATTTCAGCGGAGCTTTTTTCGGCGGTCTGTCCGGAATTATCTACGCTCTGATCTGCTTCTGCTGGATCACAGCCTTCATGAAGCCTGAACAGTACGCATCGACCACTCTGCCGCCCGGTCTTATGGCATTTTCCGTTATATTTGCCGTCATCGGTCTTTTTGACATTATCCCGGGTACCAGCATGGCCAATACAGTTCATTTCTCCGGCATCGCCATCGGACTGCTGTTCGGTCTGTATCACGCAAGCTTTCTTGCAAAGCCGCAGAAAGGCTGAAAAGCATAAAGAAACGAATCACATTGTTTTTTTTGCAATACTATCGCATAATTATGCAGATTGTAAAATTTCACCGCGGGTTGTACATTCATGACGCAAGTCCGCATAAGATTTGGAAAACTACAGGAGGATGATCCGGCGTTCACTGTATGGGCGTAAGGATCCTGTACTCATATGACTCCAGCAGTAAGAGCACTGAAGACTCAGAAAATCCCTCACTCCATATATACCTACGAATGCGGTGTCACCCAGGATTTCGGACATCACATGGCACAGGTTATGGGCAGAGACGAAAGCACTGTATACAAGACACTGATCTTTCACAGTGACAAAAGCTTCGTCACCGCCGTTATTCCCGTCAACTGCACCCTGAATCTGAAGCAGGCGGCAAAACTGGCGGGACTGAAAAAGGCCGAAATGGCAAAGCCGGAGGACGCGGAGAGGATCACCGGCTATGTGGTGGGAGGCATAAGTCCCTTCGGTCAGAAGAAAAGACTGCCGGTCCTCATCGATGAGGAGGCTCTGAAACATGATGAAATACTTGTAAGCGGTGGAAAGCGAGGACTGTCCGTCGGCATAAAGCCTCAGGATCTCATTGATTTTCTGTCAGCCAGAGTTGGCAAAATTACCGATGCCGAATAGGAATTCCGGCAAACGAAAGGAAACTTTTTATTATGAGCGAATGCAAAGCTGTCTTCCCGGGATCCTTTGATCCTCTCACATTCGGCCACATTGACATTATCAGACGCGCAGCATCTCTGTTCGAGCATCTTATAGTTGCCGTAGCGGCAAGCCCGAGCAAGCATCCGATGCTGTCGCTTGACGTACGCACATCTCTTGCCACAAATGTGCTGAAGGATATAAAAAACGTGTCGGTTGTCAGTTTTGACAACCTCATGATTGATTTTCTGAGGGAAGAAGGTGCTCATGTACTGATCAGAGGTCTGAGATCTACAGCTGATTTCCAGTACGAGCTCAATCTTATCCACATGTACAGAACCCAGCTGCCGAACATCGAGGTGGTGTGCCTGCCAACAAGGCTTGAATACTCCTTCATGTCCTCAACCCTGGTAAGAGAAATCGCCATTCATCACGGTCCGCTGACCCAGTACGTTCCGGCCGAGGTGGCAAAGGCTATTTCTGACACACTGAACAGTAAAAAGTAGATCGCTGTCCCACTATAACTGACTGCACGGGACTGCCGCAGACCGGACACGGACAGCCTTTTTTCCCGTAGATCCGGAGTCTGTCGGCGAACTCTCCTCTTGATCCGTCCACCTGGGCATAGTTTCTGATGGTTGTTCCGCCGTTTCTGATGGATTCCTCCAGTTTCTCCCTGATCACGGACACAAGCTTCCTGCATTCATTCATGGTGACCTCAGAGGAAGGTCGACCCGGATGGATCCAGGAAGCGAAAAGAACCTCACTGGCATAAATGTTGCCAATTCCCACCACAATCACATTATTCATCAGTGACAGCTTGACCGGACAGTTCCTGGTCTGAAGTCTGGAATACAGATATTCCGCCGTGAAACCGTCAGTAAGAGGCTCTACACCGAGTCCAAGAAGAGGAGCACAGGAGAAGGGATCTCCCTCCGGCAGCCACAGTCCTCCGAAACGTCTCGGATCGTTGTAGCGCATAAGCTTTCCGTCGTCCAGAATGAAATCATAGTGATCATGCTTTTTAAGAGGCTCATTCTGATCGACAACACTCAGATGCCCGGTCATGCCGAGATGAATAACCGCGGTTTTCGGGCCTGCTGTCAGGAGAATGTACTTGGCCCGTCTTGAAACCGACGTAATAACCTCTCCTGCAAGATCGGAAATATTGCCGGGAACGGGAACTCTGAGAGAAGGATTGCGGACAACAACATCAGTTACCCTGCGTCCAGTAAGCAGCGGACGAAGTCCGCGACATGTTACCTCAACCTCCGGAAGTTCGGGCATGGGAAGAATCTCCTGAAAGACAAAAAAACAGAACAAAAATTAAAAACCGCACGGAGCAGAGCTTTGCCTTCTGAAATAAACTATTATGAAAACAAAGTCTCAGTGAAACAGCGCCACCGTAGAACAAGGCACCTTTGTAAACGCGCCACCATAAGCAGCTCCGCCGTAAAACAAAGCCCCTGTATACAGCGCCGCCATAAACAGAGCCATGCAAAACAGCCCCGCCATAAAACAGGCTTCAGTAAAACGTCAACGTAAACGGCTCCGCCGTAAAACGATGCCTCAGCATAGCAGCACTCCGATAAAAACAACTCCGATGCACAGCTGCATGCACAGATCTGAACAACCGATCTGCGCTGCAGAACGTAATCATTATCCTATCAGGAAATGATCCGGGCAAACTGTTCTGTCTGTATTTAAGACAAATGATCAAAAAAAAACAGCACCCGAAGATGCTGCATTTATCTGAAGTAATGATCAAATAACGAATTACTTAATCTTGCCTTCCTTGTAAATCACGTGCTTGCGAACAACCGGATCGTACTTCTTGATTTCCATCTTTTCGGTCATGGTACGCTTGTTCTTGGTCGTTGTATAGAAATGACCAGTACCGGCAGTAGAATTCAGACGGATTTTCTCGCGATTACCCTTTGCCATTTTCTAACTCCTATTAGATCTTTTCACCGTTGGCACGCATATCTGCAAGAACAGCATCAATACCAACCTTATCAATAATACGCATTGCCTTCGCACTTACACGAAGTTTAACAAAGCGACCCTCACTCTCCACCCAGAAACGATGAAAGTGAATATTTGGAAGGAAACGACGGCGAGTCGCATTCTTCGCATGAGAACGATTGTTACCTACAGCTACGCGCTTTCCGGTAACCTGACATAGTCTAGACATTATTATCTCCGTTAAAATTCCGGCATTCGCAGAAGGCCAACTCCGCGATAGCTGAAGCCGGACAAAAGCAAAACGGCAAACAGTCAAAGATCCTGCTGTCCGCCGAAATCCCAGCTAAGGACAGAATACATTAAATTCCAGGACTGAAGAACAGTCCGCAGATCCGGTCATTTTGTAATTTACAGATCTGACACATACCATAAAACTCGGGCATTATACCACACAGATCACATTGCACCAAACAAAGATCACAAACTGGGATAAAAAAATCAAGGGAAGGATGGATGAACTGACGGAATCTGCAGGAATGAGAACAGAGAAGTCAATAAGACTGCGTAAACAGGAGATTGTCTTCGTAACCGGTAGAATCAAGATTCACACTACGGTGGTCATATCTTTGTTTACAGGATATTTCCCTATCAGTCGTTAAATCTCAATCCTGCCACTTTTACTTTCCGCTAAACATCATATTCAGCAACAGGTTTGTTGCCATATATCAAAGTAAAGCACTCCGGGATTGTGGATAGCCGCATCACCATGAAATGGGAGATTTCACCGGACAGATGCATTATGGCAACAGGCAAAAAAAGCGGAATCAGGCAGTTTCAATGGAATCTGCGACTGCACTGGATAGATACCGGAAAGACATCACTTATTGTAGAAACTGCTGCGTTTCAGTCAACTACCCATCACCTAAAGGAAATGGGCTTGTAACTGCCCAGCCGTCGTAACGGATGTTACTCCTGCGGCCTTTAACCCCGATAG
>JAEEGG010010925.1_pt1 | contig 19931 bp, 19 predicted proteins | sample 9134161 | NCBI WGS metagenome assembly JAEEGG01 (sample SAMN16246543, study PRJNA631951) | gut metagenome | biome: gut microbiome; feature: rumen; material: CR-attached | host: Bos | place: Iran: Karaj | collected 2018-10 | reverse complement strand
TTTTTGACCTGCCATAAGGAAAAGCATACCACATACAGCATGCTGAATCGGAAAACCTACCTGTGGCTGTGTTTACTCAGTATAGTAGGCGCAAATCAGTTTTATGCCAGGCACTGGGTGCGAGGAGGATTATATCTGGCTTTTTGCTGGACAGGAATCCCCGCGGCGCTTGGACTGATTGACTGGATGGCCGCCATCCCGATGGAGGCGGACAGCGACGGAAAGATACTCATTTAATAAGCAGCAGTTTCGGGGAGACTCCTTAACCATTACAGTTGTTATGAAGAACAACCAGGAATGGCAATGACACGCCCGCCCATGGGAGCCCTCGGAAGAATAGAAAACTGGCAAACGAGGGGCAGACAAATCCGAATACTCAGATAAAGCACAAAGCATAAAAACATATTGGCACAGACTGTTTCTGGTGGTATATTTATATTGGCGAAACAGTCTGTTCTATTTTGGAGGGAACCTATGCGAAGGAAAGACGAATCAAAAAAACCGATCATTGCAGATTTCATCAATGTGTTTTTTTACGAGCACGATAAAGTCCCCAGCGTGAGAGAAATCGTTGAGGGGGATTCATTTAGTTAAGGATACAAATAACCGAAACACACGCTTATGATACTTCCAAATATGATTTTGGAGGTATACCCCATGAAAACAGCGAAATCCTTTTTTGAACAGAACGGCGGCACTTACACAAGAGTTGGCGACTATCTTCTTCCTGATTTGGTGAATGATGAGGAGGAAAGACGTCCCCTCGGTAAATACGGACGTATGCAGAAACGCTGTCTGAAAGAGAACCGTTCCTCTCTGTATACGAGCCTGCTGATTACCGGTAAGCTTTGGGAGCATCTGGCTGAGATAGAGCAAGCCTGCGAGGAGCGCATGGAGATTATCACGCAGCAGATGAAATAGCGCGAGAGTGTGATCGAAGCGCTCAAGGCCGCAGACCAGCTTGAATGGGTGCGACGCATGAACATCATTCAAAACTGTGCAGAAGAGATTGTCCTGAGTGAACTCGTTTACAGCTAATACCTATGATAACACGATCGGAGGACGCCATGAAACGGCGTCCTCCGATTGATTTTTCTGTTGTATATGGCTCACTGGCGCTCCTTGTTCCGATAGTCTCGGATGCGTGTAAAGGAAAACACCGTGAAGAGCAGGATCAGCAGGAAGATTCCCCCGCTGGTCCAGGCCGTCACGATCCTCATTTTCTCATTCTGCCCGCCATTTGCCATGATGAGCGCGTTTTGCAGGGTGAGGATCGCAACGAGAGCGTCGATTAGGTTGATTGTCCGCAGCTCTGCGATCAGTGGGTTTTCCAGCCGCCGGGAGCGCTTATAATGGAGGACGCTGACAGTGACTCGATATGTCGTATAGGCTGCCATCGCAATGGCAGGGATCATGCCGAGCGCATAATGCCGCTCGCCCCGGATCATGGACGCAATCGGCACGATCAGGGACAGGTTCAGCGCCAGCAGCACCAGATGTGTCCAGAAATAGACCTTTCGCTGGCGCTGAGCGCTCTCGGTCTCCCGGGGCTTCAAAACGCTCCGCTGGGAATAGACGACGGCTGACCGAATCCCGGACAGCAACAGAAAGTAAACGCAGATCGAGCAGTTCCACGGAGAGCGATACAGAGCACCAAGCACGCCGTTATACACGGTATAGGCCACATTGACCAGCGCCGCGATGGCGGAGGCGAGGACTGTGCTGAACAAATAATCCTCTCTCCAAATGGAGAAAAGCGCCTTAATCTTTTCTTTCATTCTGCTCTCCCCGGTTCTTCTTGCCTGTCAGATTCCGGGCGGATACAGCGAATGATGAGGGATTCGATCTGCTCGACCGGTTCCCGGCACTTGTTTGCCACCCATCTCCGCACGATCGCCATGCACCCATAAATGAAGAAATCCATCATATAGACCTGCTCCTCTTCGGGAACGCGGAAACGATCCAGGATCGGAAGCAGCACATATTGATAGACGTCCTCTATATGTTTCTCCGTGTTGAGCGCGGCCGGATTTTCAAAGGCTGCCTGATACAGGGGCTGATGTGCCTGTACGAATGTAAGATAGGGACGCAGATATTCCCTGCTGATCAGCACCAGGTCTTGCAGCGGCGCTTTTTCTATCCTCGGCACAAACTCTTCCGGCTTTATCGGAAAGGACTCTTGAAACTGCCGCATCGTCTGCTCCAGGGTCTCATTCACAAGATCCGCTATTGTTTCATAGTGCAGATAGAAGGTCGTCCGGTTGACGCCCGCCTTCGCGCAGATCTCCTTGACCGAGATGTACTTGAAATCCTTTTCCTTCAGCAGCTCCACCAGCGCCTGATCCATGAGAAGGGCGGTATTGAAATACTTGCTTTCCGACCTGTTCATATTCGATGCCGCCCTTTCCTTTTTCTTTGGTTTTTTATGCTTCCGCTTCGCTGATTTCCCTGGCCAGAGTCATGATCTCAAAGGCATACTTGCTCTTGCCGGCCGCAAGTAGCTTTTTGTAGATCGGATAATTGACGCTGACGCCCGCGATCCCGACGGCGCCGAGGATCATGCCGATGACCTTCGCGGCCATGCCGCCGTTTCCGAGGGTTCCCAGAACAAAGCACATGCCAAGGCCCAGGATCAGCGTCATACCTACGCCGAAGCAGTAGGTGAAGATGTTCGCTTTGCTCTTGGCTTTCCGGTCCAGCTTCTTTAAGGCGACGAGCTTGGAGGTCTCCTGCGGGGCGTATTCCTTGGCGATGGATTCGGCATAGATTTTATCGGTATTCATGGTTAAAACTCCTTTATCATTTTTTGTTTGCCCGACAGCTCACTGCGCACCTGGCTCATCGGATGGCTTTAGTATAAAGGAGTTTTCCCCGGATCGGAACGACACAAAGACGCCTTCGTGTCGATTTCAAAACCACAAGGCTGCCCAGAGCGGGATCGTAACGGCAGATAGTGCTGTGGAGAGGAAGATGAGCTTCGCGGATAGCTCCCGGTTGCCGCCGTAAATCGTACAGAGCATGGTGGAATTCGTGGCCGCAGGCATGGCCGCCATCAGGGTCAGCACGCCCTTGAGCACCGGGTCGATGTTCACAAAGCAGAGAGCAAAGGCGACCAATGCCCCGATCCCCACCAGACGCAGGGCCACATAGGGGATGGCCCGCCATTCGCTGAAGATCTGCCTGAGGGGGACGCTCCCCAGCACCGAGCCGATCACCAGCATGGCGCAGGGAGAGGTCGCCTGCCCGATGAAGGAGCAGCCGTCCAGAATGACCTGCGGCACCGGCACGCGCAGCAGATAAAGGATCGCCGCCGCGACGCCTGCCAGAAAGGCCGGATTCAGGATCTTCTTGAGGGGCAGCTTCCCGGCCAGCAGCCAGATCCCCAGGGAGAAGCAGATGAGATTGTAGGGGATGTTGAGGAGCGAGGCGTAGAAGGCCGCCGAGCCGCCGAGAACCGCCGCACAGACTGGGATTCCGATGTAGGTAACATTGCCGCACATCAGTTCAAAGAGATAAACGCCCCTGTCTCCTGTGGGCGGCTTGAGAAGCGGAACGACCAGCAGCGCCGCCAGACCGCTCAGCAGGAACATGCCCGCCGAGAGCGCGATGGTCAGCAGCACCGTGCCGGAATCCACCGCGGCGTCTGTATTCAAGATGGCGCTGAAGAGATAAAAAGGCAGGATGATCTTGACCACGATGTTCGAGAGCGTTCCCGTCCCTTCCTCTGTCAGGATCTTCGCTTTCCGGCAGAGGAAGCCCGCGAGGACCCCAATGAAGATGACAAGGATCTGGTGCATGGCAGCAGACATGATAGCAGCCTCCATTTCGATGCAGCTTGGCAAAGCCATTATAATACAGACGGCGCAGCGCGATCAAGCACTGCGCCGTCCGGCAGAGAGATAGGTAAGAGAGCGAAAAGTTCGCTTATTCTTCTACATTCAGGATCGCTTTCTGCCGCAGAAGCTCTTCTCGAAGTGCGGAATAGGGCAGTTCCCTGCTCTTGCAGTCCGCCTTCGCGCAGAGAGCGGCGGCGGTACCGGCGCCCTGGCCCATGATCATGCAGCCGACCGTGTTGCGCGTGGACATATGCGCCTCCACATCCAGCGTGACGCAGCGTCCGGCCATGAAGAGATTGTCGCAGCCCAGCGGCAGCAGCATCCGATACGGGAAGCCGTAGAAGCCGGGCGCCTGCGAAAAGCAGTGCGGACGGGTGGGCGCCAGGTCATGGAAGCCATACAGCCCGATCTCGTCATCAAAGCGCGCCGCGGAGGAGATCTCCTCCTGGGTCAGCATCTTGTCGCACAAGGTGACCTTGCTCGCGCGCACGCCGACCTGAACAGCCTGCCAGGTCATATAGGCGTTTTCAAAACCGGGGACGCAGTGGCGAAGGGCGTTGGCGAATTTCAGGTTCTTGATCCGGTTCTCCATCTCCGCGCGGGTCAGGCCCTCCGCGGTGCTGGCGTCGCAGTGGACGCCCTTGGAGTTGTTGATATTGGAGGCCTCGTGAGGATGGTTTGCGCTGATGCCGATAAAGTGCCGGAGGTTCAGCTCCGTCAGCTCGCGGCAGCGCTCGGGGGGATCGCGCAGCACCAGCATATAGGTGGTGTGGGCGTCGTGTCCCTCCACCTGCACCTGCTCGCGCTTGACGAAGAAGCCCGTGCCTTCCCGCACCGCTTTTTCAAAGTCAATGCCATCCATGGCAAAGGGAAGGCTGGTCGCGGCGCCGGACACCTTGTTGTAATCCTGCCAGTTGCTCACCTGCTGAAGCCCTGCAAACTTTGCCAGATCCCCGTCGCCGGTGCAGTCGATATACTGCCTAGCGACGATGGCGCTGCGGCCGTCCTTGTTCTCGATGATCGCGGCCTTGATGCTTCCGTTTTCGATCTTCACATCGCAGAGCATGGTCTGCAGAAAGACGTGAACCCCCGCTTCCAGCAGCATTTCGCACAGGACGCCCTTGATCACCTCATGGTTGAAGATCGGCTTTTTCGGGCAGCGGCGCGGCTCGTTCGCCACCGCGATCAGCCCGGTGGAGCCCTCGGCGGCGTCTACCCGTTCGAAGAGCTCATAGGGAATGCCGCCGACGATCTGAACGGCCTTGTCGGGATCGTTGCTCTGGGCGAAGTAGCTGTAGATCCCGTTGCCGCCATTGGTGAGAGTGCCGCTGGGGACAGGGAGCTTTTCGATCAAAATGACATTTGCGCCCGCTCTGGCGGCAGCGATAGCCGCAATGCAGCCTGCGGTGCCCGCTCCGGCAACGAGGACGTCCGCTTCCAATACCGGAAGCTCCCTTGCGCTCTCGTGAAAAGTTTTATGTTCCATACGGCGCTCCTTTCCGCTTACCGTTGTTTATGCGTTCTTTCCGGCCAGCTCCGCCTCGTACGCGGCGGCGTTCTTGGCGCGCATCTCGTTGTTGTGCTTCTGCACCTCGACCATCTTCTCGGCGGTCAGAGGATACCATTTCATGGCGATGATGGAGGCGAGATAACCGAGCACGGGCATGCCGAGCCACAGGAACATCGTCATCCAGAACACCTTGGGGCTGCTGGGATCACCGGGCTGGGGCATGGAATCCACATACCCAAGGGTGGCGAGGCAAGCGGCCAGAACGATGGAGGAGAGAGAGTCGACGACCTTGGACAGCAACGTGCCGACGGCGTTGACCATGGGTCCCAGATACTTACCGTGCAGATAGAACTCATAGTCCTGAATATCCAGAGTCATGGTCTGGACGGCGGCGTTGGTGGTAGACTTGAAGGAGTTCATCACGGCGTAGAGGATGACGAAGATCACAGTGGGAACGGTGGCCTTGGTGATCTGGGTCGGGTCGATCACGGCGAGGAAAGTGCAGGTTACAGCAGCGACAATGACGCACAGCCAGCACCATTTGAGGTAGGCGTCCTTGTTGCCGCGCTTCTTGGCGCGCCCGGTGATGAGCCAGATCATAGCCAGCGTGACCAGCGTGGTGATGATGGAAATGTCGCCGGTAAAGCCGTAGTTTGCGATAATGATGCCGAAGAGCAGGGTCTGGACAGCCGTGTTGCCGGCAGTCTGCGAAGCGATCTTGTCGGTAGCGTTGGAGATCGTCTCCATCAGGAAGGCAGGGTTGTGAACGATCAGATTCCAAATGTCCTTGAAGTTGAAATCGGTGGCCTTATGATAGTTGCGCTCGAAATCTTCGACCTTGTCGTACTTCCGGGCGAAGAACAGGCCGAGCAGCATCATGACGCCGGTGACGATCAGGATAAACACGCTCAGCTCCTGGAACAGGCCGAGCTTCAGTCCGCCGTACTTGGGGACCAGGATCTTCGCGCGGTAGAGGCTGAGGATCATGGTGAAGATCATCACGAAGGTCTGGTTATAGCGCTGGAAGAGGGGGCGTTTCTTGGGGTCGTTGGTCACGTTCAGCTTGTAGATCATGATGGCCTTGTTCAGGAAGGTGTAGCCGAAAACATTGACCACGTACAGGACGATGAACAGGGGCACGCTCTGGGTGTTCGGCATGACGTTGAACATCAGGATGATGGAGACCATCTCCAGAATCCAGCCGAGGAAGACCAACGGCGTCGCAACGCCGAAACGGGTGCGCACGCGGGGGGCAAACCAGGACACGATGGGGTCGGTGACAGCGTCCAGGATACGCATGGAAGCAGTGATCTGGCTTGCGACCATGACCGCCATGCCCCAGCCGCCGGTAGCCAGATAGCTGACCATGGTCATCAGGACGTTGAAGAGGTTGGCCGCGACCTGCGTCAGCGAGATCATTGCGATTTCAAATTTTGATGCGCCGAAATATTCGACTTTTTCTGTGGTTTCGCTCATGTTTTTCTCCCTTCATGTTTATATTTGCATACAGAGGAATACGGTTCGGATCAGTCTTTACCGTCACCTCCCGGATTCTTCTTTGGAATCGCCTGCAAGCGTCGGTTCAGCTCACGGGCATATTCCTCGCTGACTGCGCCTCCGGCCTGACGGAGGAGACTCTCCAGCGGGATCTGCGCCATCATTTTCTGGAGTCCCGCATTCGAGCTGGCCTCCTTGGCCACATCGCCGCGTTTGCTGCGCACCAGCGCCATCATTTCCGCCACGATGGGGCCAGCGTCGGGATCGCTTGAAAGTACACCCAGCTTGTCCTGGATGGAGAAATAACCCTCCTTGACAAGGTCACGGTCAAACCAGTTGACCACGCTCTTTCGCCCCGGGAGCAGATAGCTCTCGTTGGGCTCAGAAACATGGCGGATCGTCATTTCATCCCGGAGCTCTCCACAGGTCGCGGTGATCCGGTGTTCCCCGTTGATCGGGACGCGGAAGCGAAATATACGGCTTCCCGTCTGCTGCCCGATCAAATCTCCATCCAGATAGAGGGAAACCTCGGACTGGTTTGAATACACCTTTATCTCTGTCTCCGCTTCGGCGCGGTCGCGATAGCGCTTGCCCGTGATGTGAACGAAAGGCTCCCGGCTCCAGGCCGCCTTGTAGAGATAAAAGGCGTCTTTTCTCAGCTTGCGGTCAAAGGTGACCAGACCCTTCTGGTTTTCACCCAGCTTGCCGCCCTCGTCGCGCCCGTCGGCGCCGAAATCGAAGAGGTTCCATACATGGGTCGCCCAGAGCCAGGGACGCTCATCGATGCAGCGGAGCAGATGCTCGTGATACAGGCACTGGTAGCCCTCGGTGTAATCGCCGCGCTCGGGTCTTGCCGCCTGCAGGGCGGGATTCGCATCCGCACCGTACTCCGAAAATCCGAGGATGCGATCCGGGTACTTCGCGTGATATTCGTCCAGAAAACGGTCGTTTTGCTCCAGCTCGCCCAGATACCAGCCGAAGTACAGGTTATACCCGGCCAGATCCGCGGTCGGGATCAGCGCGCTGTCCTGCTCCAGCATGAAGGCGTGGGCCATGACCGTGGGGCGGTTGGGGTCCAGTTCCTTGCACAGAGCCTGCAGCTTTTTGTGGGTTTCCATCAAGGCCTTGCGGTCGGAGGCTCCCACCGTGATTTCGTTGGACAGGCCCCAGCAGACGATCGACGGGTGATTGTAGCTCTGCTCGATCAGCTCGCGCATCTGAGAGAGACAGTTTTCTTCGCCGTTTCGCATGTGCTGCGAGATATAGGGGATCTCCGCCCAGACGATCAGGCCGTTTTCATCGCAGAGATCATAGAATTCCTGCGACTGCTGGTAATGGGCAAGACGCAGCGTGTTGGCACCCAGCTCCCGGATGATCGTCATATCCTCCCGATGATCCTGCAGGGAAAGCGCGCTGCCCTTTCCTTTCTTGTCCTGATGCCGGCTCACGCCGCGCAGCGGGTAGCTGCGCCCGTTCAGGAAGAAGCCGCGCTGGGGGTCGATCATAAAGCTGCGGCAGCCGAAGCGGGTCGAGATATGATCCAACTCCGTCTCGTTCTCCAACAGGCTCGCTTCCACGGTGTAGAGATACGGATCGTCCAGACCGTCCCAGAGATGGACCGGGTCCAGGCGGAAATCGGCCTCGGCCTTTCCTTCAGCGACCGGAACGATCTGCGTCTGTCCGTCCAGACGGAAGCAGACCTCACCGGCGTTTGCCCAGGCGACAACGTGGACTGCCGCCGTCCGGCCGGAGGCCTCCGCATTTGCCCGAATGCCCGGCGTTCCGTTCCGAAGCAGCTCAAAATGAGCGGATGGAACCAGGATCAGATTTACTTCCCGCGTAAGGCCGCCGTAAAAGGTGAAGTCTGCCCTCTGGGGATAGATCCGATCGTTTTCGCTGTTGTCCACCGCGACGCAAAGCAGGTTCTCCTCCCGCAGAGCGTCTGTGATGTCGACGCGGAAGCGGGAATAGCCGCCCTCGTGCCGGGCAAGATGCTGCCCGTTGAGCCATATGTCCGCGCTCATGGCGGCGGCACCAAAGTCCAGAACGGCACGACCGCCGACTTCCAGTTGCGGGCAGCCAAAGCGTTTGGCATAGAAAGCGGTCCCGCGCCAATAGTCGTTTCCGCCGTCCTGTCCGTCCTCTACGTTCCAGGTATGCGGAAGTCTTACGTTCTCCCATTCGACCGGGAAAGCTTCCGGCAGCGATGCACCCTTTTGAAAACGCCAATCCTCGCAGAAGGAAATCACTTGACGCATCTGATTCACCCTTTTCAAAGATTCTTTCTGGCCGCAGAATATCACGGGTGCAAGACATATGAAATTCAAGAATTTGTGTTGAATTTTGAAAATTAGCTAACAAATTGTAATGTAGCGATTTTCAGAAACCTAACACGAATTTATGAAACCATACTGCAAAAAAACACCCGGCAGGTTTTCAACCCTGCCGGGTGCCGGTTTAGCCATATAGCATCAGAAGCTTTTATGTTCCGCGCGATACTGTGTCGCAGTTTTGCCTACGATTTTATGAAAGGTCTCGGAGAAATAACTGCGGGAGCTGAAGCCGAGCCGCTCGAGAATGCTGTCAATGCTGTCGTCTGTATTGGCCAGAAACAGCTTGGCCCGCTCGATCTTGGCGACCTTGATATACTCGTTGACGGTGACCCCCAGCTCCTGCTTGAAGCTGCGGGAGAGATAGTATTTTGTGTAGCCCAGGCGAGAAGCCAGGGTCTCCAGATCCAACTGCTTCTCCAGGTTCAGCTCAATAAAGTCGACGCAGCTTTTCACCATGGGAGAATAGCTTTTGTTTTCCCGGGTCTTGTGCACCTTGGCGACAAAATCCTGTATCATCTGTCCGTTTGCAGCCGCGACACCGGAGATACTCTTCCCCTCCCAAATCTCTCGGATGTATTGATCGGCGAGGGAAAAACCAAGCTCCGCCGAAAGACCTCCCTCGATCGCCGCGCGGGAGCAGAGACCCGTGAACAAGGTGCAGAGGATCTTGCGATCCTGAAGCGGATCGCCGGTGTAGGCAGGAACAACACCGACGTTTTGTGCGTGCGCTTTGATGCCGCTGTAATCCATGTCCCCCTCCCGGATGACATGCAGGAGGGCCCGCTCCGCACGGAAGCTCCTCAGAGGGTCTCGTGTGGGACCTGGCGTTGCCGGAATGCTCTCCTGGGAGGTCTGGAAATGGATCTCGCCGCTTGTGATCTTTTCCCCGCAGAGGCAATAATGCAGCATCACGGCGAACTGACAGATCAAAAGGAAAGAGACAAACGGGACATTGCCGATCTCCCGGAGCAGGCGCTCCTTCCATTCCCGCGTCCCGGAATTATACATATAGATGCCGCGCAGCCGCTTTTCCACCAGGTCTGCCTGAACGGAACTCAAAATGCATGGCCCAACGGTGACAAAGCCTCCGGCTTCCTCTCCCTCCCAGAGCCGTTCCACCACCCAGGTAAAACCGATGTCGTTCGAGATGAGAATGGGACGCTTCTTTTGCACCGAAAAGACATATTCCGGGTTGTGATCGTGCCGGAACAGAGGAAAAAACAGCGACGCATGCGGGCAGTTGCTCTCCAGCAGCTCGCCCTCCGAATCAAACTGCCAGAGGTACAGCGCCTGGTTGCAGGAGATCAGCTCCGAAAAGAGCGCAAGCTTATCAGCGGCTTCCATCGAAATCCCTCCCTTGTCGAAATCGTACGCTTACCTATTATTTATCATAGCGGCAAGGCAATTTCAAGAAAAGAATGCAGAAAATTCGATTTCAATTTCACGGATTTGCTCTCACATACCAACAACACTAATTTATTAAATCGGAAACGAAAATGCGAATTCTCAATCCCCGTGCAGTCTGCTATCGTTGCGATCGTAAAGAACTCCAAAGAGCATTGGAGAATGGAGGCTTAGACTTTTGATGGATCTGATTCAAATGAGCAAAACCGTGCGCTGTGATATCCTCAACATGGTGCATAAGGCCGGCTCCGGGCACCCCGGCGGCTCTCTGTCGGCCACGGACCTGATGGTGGGTCTGTATTTCGGCGGTATCATGCGCATCGATCCCGCAAGACCGGATTGGGAGGACCGGGATCGCTTTCTTCTCTCAAAGGGGCACGCGGCCCCGGTCTTGTACAGCGTTCTCGCGCGAAAGGGCTTTTTCCCGGTGGAGGAGCTCTGGACGCTGCGCCGTTTGGGCAGCATCCTGCAGGGGCATCCGCACAAAGAATCTACGCCCGGTCTCGACTGCTCCAGCGGCTCCCTCGGGCAGGGCCTGTCCATTGCCGACGGACTTGCCTTCGGCTTCAAAAAGCAGGGGCGCGCAAATCGCGTCTACTGCCTCCTGGGCGACGGCGAGCTGCAGGAGGGCCAGATCTGGGAGGCGGTGATGACCGCGGCCCAGCACAAGCTGGACAATCTCTGCGCCATCGTGGACTACAACCACGTGCAGCTGGACGGCACCACTGAGGATATTAAGGATCTTGGTGATCTCTGTGCCAAATGGCACGACTTTGGCTGGAACGTCATCGAGCTGGACGGGCACGAAATGGAGCAGATCCTCCGTGCCTATGAGATGGCGGCCGCCTTCAAGGGAAAGCCCAGCGTCCTGATCGCCAACACCGTCAAGGGCAAGGGCGTCTCCTTCATGGAGGGCGACTGCGCCTGGCACGGCACCGCGCCGAACGCTGAGCAGTTGGAGCGGGCGCTGCGTGAAATTCGAGAGGAGGCGGAAGCATGAACAGGATACCGATGCGCGACGGCTACGGAAAAGCCTTGCTCTCCCTGTGTGCGCAGGGAGAAAACATCATGGTGCTTGACGCCGACGTGGCCAAATCCACCCGTACCGTCTGGGTGCGCGAGCAATACCCGGAGCGCTTCCTGGATATGGGCATCTCTGAGCAGGACATGGTTGGAACTGCGGCCGGCCTTGCTCTCTCCGGCATGACTCCTTTTGTGTCCACCTACTGCGTCTTTCTCGCCGGGCGGGCCTGGGATCAGATCCGCACCACCGTGTGCTACAACGACCTGAACGTCAAGCTGGCAGGCGCCCATGCGGGCATCTCCGTCGGCCCGGACGGCGCGACCCATCAGTCGCTGGAAGATGTGGCGCTGATGCGCGTTCTGCCCCGGATGACCGTCGTCGTCCCCTGCGACGCAGAGGAGACGCGGAAAGCGACGCTTGCGATCGCGAAGAAAAACGGCCCCTGCTTCGTCCGCTTCGGCCGGGAAGCCGTCCCCGTGATCACCGATGAGGATACGCCCTTTGAACTGGGCAAGGCGCGCCTCTGCCGCGAGGGCAAGGACGTCACGGTTTTTGCCAACGGCGCGCTGGTCTATGAGGCGCTGCAGGCGGCTGAAGCTCTGGCGCAGCAAGGGATTTCCGTCCGGGTCTATGATCTGCACACCGTAAAGCCTCTGGACAAGGAGGCGATCCTTGCTGCCGCCGAAGAGACCGGCTGCATTGTCACCGCCGAGGAACACCAGGTGTATGGCGGCATGGGCGGCGCCGTGGCGGAGTGCCTTGCTGCAAATCACCCGGTGCCGATGGAAATGGTGGCCGTTCAGGACTGCTTCGGGCAGTCCGGTCAGCCAGATGAGCTGATGGATCACTACCATCTCAACCGAAAAGCCATTGAAGAAAAAATCCACCTGGTTCTATCCCGTAAGTAATAAATACCTACTATAAGAAAGGAAACAGAAACATGAAAAAAGTCGTTCTTCTCGAGTCACTCGGTATCTCCGCGGAGGAGCTGGCCTCCTTCAAGAAGCCCTTTGCGGGTGAAGTGGAATTTGTCGACTACGCCAAGACCACCGATATCCCCACCCTGATCGACGAGGCGAAGGACGCCGACGCCATGATCATCGCCAACATGCCCATGCCGAGCGAAGTCATTGCCGCCTGCGACAAGCTGCAGTTTATCGACGTGGCTTTCACCGGCGTTGACCATGTGGGTCTGGACGCGGCAAAGGCCAAGGGCGTCAAGGTCTCCAACGCCTCCGGCTACTCCAACGAGGCGGTCTCCGAGCTCGTGATCGGTATGGCGCTGTCTGTGCTGCGCAACATTCCCCAGACGCAGGAGCGCGTCCGTGCCGGCGGAACGAAGGACGGCCTGGTCGGCTGCGAGCTCAAGGGCAAGACGGTCGGCATCATCGGCTACGGCAAGATCGGCAGCCGCACCGGTGAACTGCTCCACGCCTTCAACTGCCACGTTCTGGCGCAGAGCCGCAAGTTCCATCCGGAGTATCCCGACTATGTCGAGCAGGTCTCCCAGGAGGAGCTGCTGCGCCGCAGCGATATCGTTGTGCTCCATTGCCCGCTCAACGACAGCACCCGCGGTATGATCAACTATGAAAAGCTCTGCATGATGAAGCGCTCCGCGATCCTCATCAATGTCGCCCGCGGCCCGGTCACCAACGAGGACGATCTCGCCCGCGCGCTCTCCGAGGGCGTCATCGCCGGTGCTGCGGTGGACGTGTTCACCAAGGAGCCGCCCCTGCCTCTCGACACGCAGATGCTCCACGCGCCCAACACCCTGCTCACCCCGCACATTGCCTTTGCCAGCAAGGAATCCATGACCCTGCGCGCCGAGATCGTGTTTGACAATCTCCGCGCCTGGCTCGACGGCGGGCAGAACAACATCATTCTCTGATCCGGCTTAGGGCCTAAGCGATCCTTGGTGAAAACATGAAGTCGAAACGGGAACAGCTTTTCCAAAGCAGCTCTGTCTGGCGTGCGATCTTCGCGATGGCGATCCCTGCGGTTGTAAACATGCTTGTCATGGTTTTCTACAACATGGCGGATATGTTCTTCATCGCGCAGCTGCACGACGACGTTCAGGTGGGCGCAGTCTCGATCGCCACTCCGGTTTTCACCATGATCATGGCTCTCGGCTCAATGATCGGAGGCGGCGGCTGCGCTCTCATCGCTCGAACGCTCGGTGAGGGTGACAGCCGCCGCGTTCGTCTATATACGAGCCTCTGCTGCTGGGGCTCCCTCGTGCTGGGGGCGCTTTTCGGCCTGCTCGTACTGGCGTTCCGGGGGCGCGTTCTGCGCTTTCTCGGCGTCAATACGGAGATGTGGCCGTATGCGCAAAGCTATCTGACTGTTCTGCTTCTCGGAACGCCCGTCATGGTCTTCACCACAGCCTTCGGCAATGTGATCCGGGCGGAGGGCGCCGTCATGGAGAGTATGGTCGGTCATTTGCTCTCCACGGTCAGCAACATTTTGTTGGACCCACTTTTCATTTTGACCTTCCGCCGGGGCGTTGCCGGAGCGGCGGCCGCGACCGTGCTGAGTAATCTCTTCGGTGCGGCGTATCTGGTTCGGTATGCGCTTCGAAAAAGCGAGGGGATTTCCCTCTCGCCGCGCCTTGCCCTCCGCGCACCCTTGGCGCTTCGGCACATTTTGGCGATCGGGCTGCCCAACGGAACAAACAGCATGCTGACCAGCTTCGCCTCCGCTTTGGCGAACAAGCTGATGGTTCGCCACGGTACGCTCGCCGTCGCGGCGATGGCCGCGGCGGGAAAATCCACTACGATCATCACCATGGTGCAGATGGGCGTCTGCGTCGGCGTACAGCCCTTGCTGGCCTATCACTACGGTGCGAAGAATCTGCCCCGGATCCGCGAGATTCTGCGCAAGCTCGCCATTTTGACCGTCTCGCTCGGCCTGAGCATGACGCTTCTCTGCTTTTTCGGCAGTGAATGGATCATCTCGCTGTTTCTCAAAAACCCGGAGGCGCTCTCCCTCGGTCAAACGATCATTCGTCTGCGTGTGCTGACGGGACCGATCATGGGGTTTTATTACATCAGCACGAATTATCTTCAAGCCTCCGGCAATGCGAAGCGCTCGACTCTCGCCTCGCTGCTGCGGCAGGGCATCCTGCTCATCCCGCTGCTCTATCTGATGAACGCGCTTTTTGGCGTGCTGGGAAATGTCAGCGCCCATATGGCGGCGGATACCCTGGCGACGGTCATCGCCGTCTGTTTGGGCTTGAAGCAGCTAAACAAGCTGGAACAGCAAGAGAACGCAATGCAATCTGTTATCAATGGAGGAAAAACCGCATGAAAGACGCAAAGGATCTGGTCGCCGGCGTGGTCGGTCTCGGAAGCATCGGCGGCGGTGTGGCTACAAGTCTGGCAAACAGCGGGAGAAAGACCGTTGTTTATAACCGCACAGCGGGAAAATATAAAAATCATCCGGGCTGCCCGCCCGAGGAAGAGAGCCTGAAGGCGCTTGCGGAGAAAGCGGATATCATCATGGTCTCCGTTTTTGACTATCCGCAATGCCTTGAGGTGCTGGACGGGCCCGACGGTCTCCTGGCCAACGCCCACGAGGGGACGGTCATCGTTCTTCTCTCCACCGTGTCGGTGGATGAAGCGAAAACGATCGGGGCGCTGTGCATGTCGCGCGGCGTCGGTTTTCTGGACTGCGGCGTGACGCCCGGTTCCAAGGCAGCGGAGAACGGCCTTGTCGGTATGATCGGCGGCGATGAGGCCACCTTTGCCTATGCCAAGCCCGTTTTGGACGACTGGTCCGCCGCCCCCATCCTCTGCGGCCCGGTTGGCTCGGGGATGCTTGTCAAGGTCTGCCGCAACGCCAACACCTTCTGCGTCTGGCGCGTGCTGACGGAAACCAGCCGGATCTGCGAAGCGGCCGGAATTGACCTGAACAAATATCTGGAGGTCTGTCTCGCCGCCGATGAGGTGGACAACCTGTTCTACAATGTGCTTCGGCACCGCGCGTCCACCAAGGACGGAAAGCTGCCAGAGAATCTGCGCGCGATGTACCCGAAGTTTATGAGCAAGGATCTCCATGCGTCTGACAGCATCGCCCGTGAGCTGGGTGTCAAAACGCCGGTGCGGGATCTCGTGATCGAGCTGATCCGGGACACGGCGGATCTGGTCTGATCGGAGGAAACGTGACATGGAGCAGCGGGAAGTGAAAAACTACTTCAAAAACCGTGACTTTGTGCATCAGATCGGTTTCTACGCACCGGACTGGAAAGCCTTTGCCCTGGCGCATCATGAGCGCTTTGGCTCCGGCCCTTTCTATTACACCACAAACACCTTCGGAAGGCTGATTTATCGCGGGCGGGAGGTGGACTGCAAGGGGCTGAAATTCCATGCGGCCTACGGGGCCTGGGGTTCCCATTCGGTGGAGGTGGTTCAGCAGCAACCCATCGATGTGCCGACCATGTTCACGGACGGGAACGATATGACGCAGCCCGGCATGAACCACATCCACATGTTTGTGGAGGATCTGGGAGAAGCGGAACAGGCGTGCCATCTGCTGAATATCCCTGTTGTGACGATCGGCTATCCAGACATCGAAAACGCTCTGGCAAAAGCCAAGGCGACCGGTACAGATCCGGCCCCGATCCTGGCCAACGCAGACAAGCCCAGCTTCATGGTGGTGGATATGCGGAAGGATCTGGGCATGATGGTGCAGTTGATCCCGCCCCGTGCCGCCGCCATCCACAAGTTACTCCTTCAGGCCCGAAAGGATTGGGACGGAAAAACGGAGCTGTTTCGCAAATTGTAAGCAGATATCGAATCTCATTGAAAGAAGGCGCATTGAATGAATCGAACACTGAGAGCAGATGCCCAGGCCGTTGTTCAGGCAGCCATCTCCGCCGTACTGCCAGAGCAGGCGGTCTCCCATGCGCTGGCAGGCAAACGCTTTCCGGGGAGAGTATTCTTGGTTGCTTTGGGCAAGGCCGCTTATCGCATGGCGGCGGCCGCGCTGAATGTGCTGCCGGTTCCGGTGACGGACGGACTCGTCATTTCGAAATACGGTCATCTGGGAGATCCGCTGCCCGGACTGTGCTTCATTGAGGCCGGACACCCCGTACCCGATGAAAACAGCGTCAAAGCGGCGGAAGAAGCCCTGCGCATGACGGAAGATCTGAGAGCGGACGACACGGTGCTCTTCCTCCTGTCGGGCGGCGGCAGCGCTCTGTTTGAAAAGCCGCTGGTCCCGCTCGCGGAGCTGCGGGACATTACCGGGCAGCTTCTGGCCTCCGGGGCGGACATCGTGGAGATGAACACCATCCGCAAGCGGCTCTCTGCTGTGAAGGGCGGCCGCTTTGCCGCCCACTGCGCTCCGGCCCATGTGGAGGCGGTGATCCTCTCGGATATTCTGGGCGATCCGCTGGATATGATCGCCTCCGGCCCGGTGAGCCCCGACGCCTCGAGCTGCGCCGACGCGGGACGGATCGTCGAAAAACATGCACTGCAACTCAGTCCGCAGGCGCGTGAGCTGCTGAAAATCGAGACACCCAAGGCGCTTTCCAACGTGAATGCCCAGATCGTGGGCAGCGTGCGGGAGCTCTGCCGCGCGGCGGAAGGGGCCTTTCGGCGCATGGGCTATGAGACGGTATTCCTCACCAATCAGCTCGACTGCGAGGCGCGGGAAGCGGGGCGCTTTCTGGCGTCCATCCTGCGCGCACATGCCGCTTCCGGTAAAAAGATCGCCTTTCTCGCAGGCGGCGAGACCGTGGTGCATCTGACGGGCAAGGGTCTCGGCGGGCGGAACCAGGAGCTGGCGCTCGCCGCCGCGGAGGGCATCCGAGGGATGAAAAACGCCGCCGTCATCAGCGTGGGCTCCGACGGAACGGACGGCCCCACCGACGCCGCGGGCGGCTATGTGGACGGAGACAGCTTCGATGCGCTGAAGGCCGCAGGCATTGATGTGCACGAAGTCCTGCGGGAGAACGACGCCTATCACGCCTTGAAGGCCATCGGCGGTCTGATCGTCACCGGTCCGACCGGCACGAATGTGAACGACATTTCTGTTGCGCTGCTGAACGGAAGGAGGACATGAAATGGCACTGCATGTGATGGAGGAAGCCAAGCGCTGCCTCGGCTGCAAAAAGCCCCGCTGTCAGGAGGGCTGTCCGATCCATACGAACATCCCGGAGGTCATCCGGCTGCTGAAGGACGGAAAGCTCAACGACGCCGGCTGGATGCTGTTTGAGAATAACCCTTTGACCACGGTCTGCTCGCTGGTCTGCGACCATGAGCATCAGTGCGAGGGGCACTGCATCCAGGGTATCAAGGGAAGTCCCGTCCATTTCTCTATGATTGAAAACTACATTTCCACGACCTATGCCAATCAGATGGTCAAGGGGCCGACGGAGCCGAACGGCCGCAGGGTCGCCATCATCGGCGCGGGACCGGCGGGTCTCACCATCGCCATCATCCTGGCCCGATACGGCTACGGCGTGACGATCTATGACAGCCGGGATAAGATCGGCGGCGTCATGCGCTACGGCATTCCCGATTTCCGCCTGCCCGACGCGGTGCTGGACGACATCGCTTATCGCCATCTGGCGCTCAAGGGCATTCGCTTCCGCCCCAACACGCATATCGGCAGCGCGCTGACCATCGACGATCTCTTCCGCGACGGGTTTCAAAGCGTGTTTGTCGGCGCGGGGCTCTGGAAGCCGCGGCAGCTGCATATCAAGGGCGAGAGCCTGGGCCATGTGACCTTTGCCATCAACTATCTGGCCTCCCCGGAGGCTTTTCACCTGGGAGAGCGGATCATGGTCATTGGCTCGGGTAATTCCGCTATGGACTGCGCCCGGACGGCGGTGCGGCAGGGCGCGCGCTATGTTACAGTGGTCAACCGCCGGGATAAGATCGCAGCCAGCGACTATGAAGCAAGTTATGTCCGCCTCGAAGGCGTGGTCTTTCTGATGATGAAAACACCGCTGGAGATCCGGGAGGACGGTCTGGTGCTGGCTGACAGCGAGATCGGCGAGGGCGGAAAAGTGAGAGCCGTTCCCGGCAGCGAAAAGCTCTATCCCTGCACCGGCGTCATCATTGCGGCCAGCCAGGAGTTGGAGAGCAATCTGATTCAAACCACGAAGGGAATCGACACCGAGCGCTCGGGCCTGCTCACCGTGGACGCGGACGGGCATACCTCACGCCCGGGCGTTTTTGCCGCGGGTGATGCGGCGAGCGGTGCGAGAAATGTGGTCATGGCCGTAGTCAACGGCAAGCGTGTGGCTGAGGCGATGCACGAGTATATGCAGAGTCTGCCCCTGCCGAAGATGACGGATTACCCGGACATCCCCGTGGCGGAGCCCTCGGAGGCTTCCGCTCAGGCGCAGCAAAAATTGTTGAACTAAAGAACAGACGGATTGAAATATACACGTCTCCTTGCTAAAGTCGAAGAGAGAAAAAGCATCTAGCAAATCTTGAAACAAAAAATTTCAAATCCATATTGACACGGGCTGTTTCGCGTGATCTATTCTTATCACCGAAACAGTCCGTTTTATTTTGGAGGTCGTATGAAGAAAGATGAAAAGAAAAAAGTTGTGATTGCAAATTATATCAACGCTTTCTATTACGAGCATGATAAAGTCCCCAGCGTGCGGGAGATCGAAGCGGGAACGGGCATTCCGTATGCGACGGTGCACCGTTATCTCGTCGCCATGCAGGAATCCGGCGAAGTGACCTACAACGGCTATCGCAGCGCTCGCACAAAAGAGATGAACGAGGTCTCGCCTATCCACGGCATTTCTGTTCTCGGGACGGTCGCCTGTGGGCCGGGACAGGAAGAAGAACAGCGCTTCATCGAGACGATCCGCATGCCGGAGTCGCTGGTAGAAAAGGGAGATTACTTTGCTCTGATCGCCAAGGGTGAGAGCATGACCGGCGCGGGCATCTTCCCCGGAGATTATGTGTTCCGTTATGTTGAAACTGATGTTCCTTTATCGCAGGCGCTGATAAAAGGAATTGGAGATTCATCGCTTTCAGTCTTATGCGACGGGGTGATGGTGGGGACAGGACATGCAAACATGGCTTTCCCGATTGTGATTGCGCCAGGTACGCACGAGATCGTAATTGAAGCGGCTGCTGAGCCTTTTACCCTAATAGGGTTTCAACTTTTCTGACGATGCAAAAGAGTGGTTTCCCTTTTGAATGTCTGACCCCCCTGCGAAAAAGATTGTTCCACAAGCTCACATCAACTCATATAACATCCCATGAACAGCCAGCCGTACGCTCCAGGAGCGGCTGGCTGTTTTTGCCCTGTTTTCTATAATGAAAGCATTGAAAACCGGCCGATTTCATGCTATAGTA
>JAEEGG010010919.1_pt1 | contig 19935 bp, 4 predicted proteins | sample 9134161 | NCBI WGS metagenome assembly JAEEGG01 (sample SAMN16246543, study PRJNA631951) | gut metagenome | biome: gut microbiome; feature: rumen; material: CR-attached | host: Bos | place: Iran: Karaj | collected 2018-10 | reverse complement strand
CCTACCTCGATGGTGCCTGCATTTACCGATTGGGTATTAATCGTGACATAGTCGCTGGACGATGACAATGCTATCTGGGCATTGGTGGCTTGCCAGTGGCCCACGTTCTTGAACGTCGCCGACAGCGTTAAGGTCTCGCCTGGAGTGAAGCCTCCTTCCCAGCTCATGCGCTCGTATTCCAATACGGCCTCTTTTGCAGTGATAACGATGTTGCCTTCGTAGGTGTCGCTACCGTTGACAGCAGTGTAGTGAATCGTGACATTGGTGCCGTCAGCAACACCTGGATTGATGCTGAAGCTGAAGCCGCTCACTGTGGTGGTGGCGTCAGCCGCCAAAGCGCCAAAGCTTCCAGTGTAATCATTCAGAGTAACATTAGTATCATCAGTGGTCAAAGTAACGTTGGTGGTACCAATAGAGGCATCCGTACCTACGTTCTTGAAGGTAATGCTCAAGTCTGTGTTGTCGCCAACGTGAGCTTCATTGGGCGTGTAGCTATCGACAGAGATATATGCACCTTCGAGGGCAGCTGCAGGAACAGTTTGGATATAAGGAATACGGTTGGGAGCGGTCACACAGATGGTGACATCGCCAGCTGAAGTGACAGGATTAATTTGTACTTGTGCCACACCTGAATCATCGACAAGGGCTGTGCCATGAAGCACACCGTCCTTACTAATGGCCACGTAGGAACCGGGAACGGCACTCACCTCATAAGTGGACATGCCGATAGGAAGGATGGCCATATGGCTTACTTGGTTGGCTGTAGGCTGTACACGGTAAGGCATGATGGAACCATCGCCCAACACATGGTAGGCTTGCCAACAGTAAAGTGTACTGATGTGTATAGTGTAACCGAGAGCTTGTGCAGCATTACCTGCCAAATTGCCTATGTAAAGAATTGAATTTACGGTGTTATAAGCATCATTGTTCCAGATGGCATCATAGCAACCGGTACCCGTTTCTTCCATCGTAGGCATGGTACCATCGGCACGGTTTGTAGGACCTACACCAAAATAGTAGTCGTTCAGCCAATAAGTAGAGGGACAAGAACCGATATAGGCGTAAGCACCTTTGTCTTCGGCACGCACCATGGCCTCGCCGAAGCAAGTGCCACTGATACCCCAGTCGGCAGCTTGGCAGCAGTTACCCATGGCGAGGAAATACTTATGTTCGTTGGTCAGATTGTTGACATCACTGACGGTAAATTGGGGACCAGCCCAGCTGGTGTTGCTGCCGTGAGCCGTGTAATTGACAAAGCCGACACCGGTATTCAAGTTATTGTAACAACCTGTATAAGTGCCATGACTGTATTCGTACACATTTTGGAAACCATGTTCCGTATTATAATAATAGTTGGTGGCATACCAAATGGTTGGACGACCCACAGTAACTCCCCAACCACTGTCTTCACCAGCGATAAGGAGCACGTTGCTCAGATAGCTCGGATCGGGCATGGTGTATTGTTCATATTCCAACGCCTTGTTGAGCATAGCTGTCATCTGAGCTACGGTTTCAGCAGGGAAACGGCTGTGGAACATATCCACGAACTCGTCACCATCAACACTGGAATAGTAAAGATCTGTGACGCAGCTAGTTGCACTACCTGTAGCTGAAGCAGGCACTTGGTCCTTGTCGCCCATAATCATCAAGAAGGTGGGGGCGTCTTGGGCGTACTTGGTTTGGATGAAGCTTTGGATAGCAGAAGCAGTAGTACCGATATTGTCGGTATAGTTGACGTCCACATATATACCTTTCATGGTCTTCCATGCTAACCAATCCTGGATGCAACTTTCAAACATACGGTTGGCAATGACCAACATCTTTACAGGAGCTTGCCACAAGTCGGGATGCTCATCATATACGTCCCTGATGGCACGACCATTGAACAGCTGCTCATAAATGCCATTGAAATAAGGGCTGTAAGTCTTTATGAGCATATCTTCCGTGGCACGGACATCAGCACCATCGAAACGGACTTCCACCTCGATGTCGTTGAACACACGAATCTTGTTGTTGACCGGGTCATAGCTGACAGGTTCGATGCTCATTCTGCCGACCTGAATGCCACGCATGATGCCATCAACGCTCACTCTAACCATAGGCTCAGAGCGGAGGCCACGAGTCTGATAGGCGGCTTCGTTATAGACGAAAGGCACGTCTTCGGGTCTTTGATCTTTCCTGATATCAGGTTGACGGGGCATTAGTCTGTGGATGTCGTACTCCTCAAGATTGTAATCCGTGGTCGAATAACTTGTCACACGGATGCTGGGAGTAGCGCCGAAAGGTACGGCGATAAGTTCGCTTACAGCGGGGATCTCAGGGTCACCCTCGTTGCCGCCGATGACGGTGTTAGGCATGGTGAGCGTTGAAAAAACGCCACGCTCAGTGTTTACTTCATAAGTCTGAAGGCTTGCAAATGAAAATGAGGCCTTAAGACTTGAGTAATCACTCTTCACACATTCGGCCTTGTTTGCCGAACGAAACTGGATGTTTTGTTGTGCCATGGCGCTTATGCCAAAAGCCAGCAACAGAAGAGATAGAAATACTCTTTTCATTTGTATTTGGTATTAAATTAATAATTAAATATTTTTTAATGTTTACTTACTATTTGTTCCAAAGTTGAACGTTCTGCTGCTTTCAGATGCAGACTGGTAGATATAGCCCTGTCCGGGAACAAGGTTCTTGAGGCCTCCTCTCCATGTAGTATCGACATAAGTGGCGTAACTGGACTTGTATTTGACCATGTCGCCGTGCGCAGGGAATGTGCCGAAGGCTGCACTCAAGCTCATGCTTTCGGTCACCGGGAATCCAATCCAGTTGTTGCCGCTATTGATGGTGACAGGATGCTCGGATGGGTTCACAGGCGTGCCGCTAAGCGTAATCTCGCATGCCGCACTGGTCTGAATCTTGTACATCTTTGTGACATCGATTGCGGACAATGTTCCTCTCCACGTTCCATTAACATAGGTGAGGTACTCGCCGTTCTGCGCCTTAATCATCACCGTGGTGCCTTCCAAAGCTGCCTCAAGAGCAGTCTTCAACTGATCCAAGTCGATATCGAGGTTGGTCGACCACCAGTTCCAACCGGCGTCAAGTTCAACGGTCTGCTCATCATAAGTAAGGCAGTCACCTTCTTGGTAGAAAGTGATGTTGTTATGCTGGGTTGTGCTGAGGGCAAATGAGCCATTATTGTAGTACAAGTAATAGTTTCTATTATTCGAAGTTACATAGATGCCATTTTCATTAATATACCATCTTGCTAAAGCACTGTTGTATGAAGAACTCCAAGTAAGAGAGGTGTTATACCAATTATTGGACAATGCAAGGTAACGGTCATTATAGGAAATATAGTACTGTCCATTGTTTCCATAAGCAATCAGAGTGACTTGAGGGAGTGTGGTGCCTTCTTCTACAGAGAAACCGTTGATATTTGGCTCCACTGTGGCCAAAGTGCTTGTCACGTTTGAGTTGCTCTGACCTGGCATATAAAGGGTGGTGCCATCGAGATGACCCATGATGTATGTGCCAGCGGCAATGCTAGTCACGGCATCGTAGCAATCCATCTGTACTTCGCAATGGCCAAGATTCACAGTGAGATCCACGCGTTGCCCATCTGTTACAGTGACATCAACGGTTTCGGTGCAATAACCGCTCTTCTTGAATTCGAAGGTATAGCTGCCACCTTTGATGGGTCGGTGGAAATCACCCTCTGAATGCGTAGTAACAAACGAATTGTTTACGTCATGATTCAACACGGTAACAGTTACACCTTGAATAGGCTGATTGGTCTGAGCATCATATACAAAGCCGTGTACACCATATAATGCTTCCTCCATGAAGGCCAGCATAGCATAATGGTTGTAATTCCAATAGTTGGGCAGTTGGTTGGCTGATGGAGTTTTTGTACTAGAGCACTCCACCGTGACCTCTCGGCATTGACCGTATGCGTTCATATAGTCCTGACGGCTGCCGCTAATCGTGTACCATGTGGCACCATTGGTGACACCGTCGGAATAAGTGTCCGTCATATAGGAGCTATAGGCTTGTCTAGCCACTTGAACATATTTGGTGCAGGTATATTCATACCAATTTTTGTCTGCGTGGTCGGTATAGACAGGATCCCAAGGGTAATTCATCACCTCTGCGCCACCATGGTAGTTACCTCCCATAGTGAACAGAAGTGAATCAGCAAAGGCCATAGTCCAAAGGGTCTCGTCTTGATAGGCATTGCCGTCAGGATGTTCACCTTCAAAATAATCTTTATAGTTGCGGTTAAGGTCTTTGTTATAGCCGTTGTACCTTTGTGCACTGTTTACAGTGCTGTTTCCACCCTTGTAGGTTCCGTCGGGATTAGTTAGCGGAAGGATGTAGATGTCAAGGCTGTTCACCAAATTGACGACTTGTTCGTCGGTACTGGTGCACAGCAAATCAATAAGACGAAGCATGAGAATCATACCTGTGATTTCGTCGCCATGCATAGTGGAACTGTAGAGGAACTTCGGCTTGCCTGCAGGGCTGCCATTGTTGATGCGGACCCCTAGGAGTTGGCGATGGGCGCTGGTAGAAAGAGTACCCAAACTGAACAAAGTGCAGCTGCGGCCTTCAATGGTCTTCTCAGAAAAGCTTTGCATCATCGCAACGTATTGATCATAGGTCAGATAACTATCCCAGTTATAGGTTCCTTGACCATTCCACATGGTGACATTGGCACGCAGCGAAGGCGGCGTCTGCAATTCAAGTTGGTATCCCAATGCAATCAGTCTGTCATATTCTTGTTGGTTGGCATAAGCCACCACATTGCGGCCGTCGGTAGCGTCAACGGAGCAGATGCGGCCGAGTTCCTGGATCTGGGTGGGGTCGTCAACGCTGAGAGTGAAGTAATACTCACCGCGTTCACGCATGAGATGCCCCAATTCCTCTTGGTTTTGGGCGTTAAGAGTACCACTGACAACAGCGATACATAGGATCATAAAATAACGTAATGCTTTCATTTGTTTTTGATTTTAAAACTTGCAAAAGTACAAAATAATTCAAATGAAATCTTTCTTTTACTCTACTTTTTCTCCATTTTTATTAATGATTTATAGTTTTTAAAATCATAAGAAAATTGGGGCAAAACAGAATGTTATCTTCTAAGCGACATGACTTCACCGCAACCCTATCTATTCGTTTCAAAAATGAACGTCCTGTCGTCCTGTACACTCGACTTGTAGATGTAACCCTTTCCAGGCTCAAGCGTGCTGAATCCACCTCTCCAGATAGTGCCGTTGAAAGTGGAGAGTCCGTTCTGCGACTTCACTGCATCGCCACTGACGGCAAAACCGGCAAAAGCATCGTTGAGACTCTTAGCCTCGCCGAGCGGGAACCCGATCCAGTTGGCGCCATTCGTGATGGTGATGGGGTGCTCGGCAGGATTGATCGGTGTGCCCATCAAGGTCATCTCACCTTCGGTTTGGGTTTCGATCCTGTACATTTGGGTCACGTCCAGCGTGTTCAGCTGGCCTCTCCACGTGCTGCCGTTGTAGGTGGCTTGGCCATCGCTCTGCGACTTGATCACGATGTGGGTCGCGCCTGGCAAAGCCTCCACAAGGGCCGACTTCAGGTCTTCCATGCTAATCTCCACATTGGTCGAGAACCAGTTCCAACCTGACGACAGCGACACCGTCTGGGTAACGTCGGTGGCTTCTGTCGTGCTGAAGAAGACCAGATCGCTCCATGCTGTCTCGCTGCCTTCGCACACGCCCTGAACCTTCACGCAATAGTCCGTCTCAGCACTCAGGCCCGCAAACGTGTATTCGGCTTCCTCCACGGCCACGGGGGCGTTCCAGGTGATTGCGAAGGATGTCATCACCACGTTGTCAACCGCGAAGTGGTCGCCCGTCGGATTCACCGAACCGTCCTTCGTGTACGACCACGTGAACGTGTGCTCGCCCGACGTGACAGCGAAGCTGTAGTGGTTCCAGCCTGACACTCCGGCTCCGATATACAGCTCCCGCGTGTCGTCTATGTAGAAGTCGCAGTGGTCCCAATAGGTCGACGTGCCCTCGCCCATGCACTCCGCGTCGAACTCAACGGTGCCGGCGGATGGGAAGCTCACCGTCACCGAGATGCTCGACGTCGAACTTGACACTCCAGCGTTGCCGCTCTCCATGTGACCGTCCACAACCGTCCACGGATGGTCGGATCCGTTGTCCCAGTCCGTGGGAATGCCTTCGGCGAAGTCTTCGTCAACCAGGGTCTCCGTGCTGGGGATGCCCAGCATCACGTTGTAGCTCTCGCTGTAGCCTGTCCAGCTCACCATGGCCGTGTTGCCTGTGACTTCGCTCACTTCCAAACCCGCTGGTACAGCGTTCACACAGCCCTCCAGCGCGACCTTGGTCACCATCAGCTGGTTCTTCACGTTCATCAGCGTACCGCTGTAGCTTGACGGGGCAAACGGGTTGTAGTTCGTGCCGTCGCTGTAGATGCGGAGCGCCTGGCTCGGTGCCTCGAACACGCGGCAGAGCATCCCTTGGCTGTAGGAGCCCGTGTTGTCGTCTACGACAAGGACGACGTTCGAGACGCCGTCGTAGACGAACGGGGTGCTGAACTCCAGGGGGGTCCATTCGTTGGCCTCCATCGTCACGCTGCCGCTGTACACCAGGTCGTTCGAAGTCACGCTCACCCAGTCCGTGGCTCCTGTGAACGCACTCTTGGTCGTCCCGACCATGTAGACGTCGTAGGTCCGCGTCTTGGTCGTGCCTCCGTTATAGAAGGCGATGCTCGTGATGAGGCCCGCGTCACCGAGCTCATCGACGGTGTAGATCTGCTGCGAAAGCGTGTAGTTGTAGAAGGTGTAGCTCGGCAGGTACTGGTCCGTCGCCGTGCCTCCGTCGCCTATCATCAGGCCTTCGGCGAAGGTGGCCACCAGATTCACGTCACTGGTGACTATGAAGGTATAAGTGGCACTTGCGCCTTCGACCGGTTCGCCGTCTTGGAGCCAGCCTGCGAAGTAATACCCCTCGGCGGGCGTGGCCGTCACCGTGCAGGATTCGCCGAAGCCGTACTCGCCGCCGCCGCTCACCGTACCGTGATCCGTGTTCTCCGACTCGACGGTCACCGTGAAGGTCTGGGAGGCCGCTGCGCAGTTGCAGTCGAACTCGTACAGCACTCCGGCTGTAGGCCTCGTGGTCTGTTGGAAGATGACCAGGTCGCCCTCGTAGCTCACCGTGAAGCTGCATTCTCCATCATAGCTCCCGCTAGACCAAGTCAAGGTGACATGAGTGCCATTGCCGACTTCCAAAGTATAGGAAGCAGAATAGCCCGATGAAACAGTCAGCGATTGCGGGTCTGAGCCGTCATCGAACGAAACTGTCAGGCTTGCACCGTTCCAGCCGTCACCGTAGGAGTCGGCAAGGTCAAAATAGAGCATGCAACTGTTCTTCAAAGACTCGTTGCCTTGCGCCGTGAGGCCGCCGTCGGCCGTCATCGTAAAGGTGACGGGAATCTGGGCGGTTTCGGGGCAGTTGGACGCAACGGTCACGGTGAACTGGCACGAAACCTCTTGGTCCACTGCAATGGTACCCACCGTAACCGTCGGGTTGCTGATGGTGAGGTAGTTGCCGCTGGTGGTATTCATCGTGGCCACTGCGTTGGTGGCCTGATAGTGACCCGTGTTCTTGAACTTCGCCGTAACCGTGAAGGTGTCACCGGGAACGAAACCGCCATCCCATGTCATGTTCTGATAGGTCAACACTGCTTCTTTGGCGGTAATGACAATATTGCCTTCCCAGGTGTCGCTGCCGTTGATAGCGGTATAGTGCAGTGTCACATCAGTGCCGTCGGCCACGCCAGGATTGATGTGGAACTGGAAGCCACCCACGGTGGTGGTAGCCTCGGGAGCCAAAGCGCCAAAGCTGCCACTACCATGGTCTACAACGACATTAGGATCATTGGAGGTCAAGGTAACGGTAGTGGTGCCCATTGAGGCGCTACTGCCCAAGTTCTTAAAGGTAATGCTCAAATCGGTGTAGTCGCCAACATGAACGGTTGCAGGCGTGTAGCTGTCAAGCGCGATATAAGGGCCTTCCAGCGCAATGACAGTGATGGTTCCCAAATAGGTCACCTTGTTATAGCCGAACACGCAAAGTGTCAGTTCATCGCCAGGGTTAAAGTTGCCGGAAAGGTTGACATTGGCCGTGCCGTTGCTCACCATGGCCGTTCCCAAGATGTTATGGTCTGCATCGGTGATGGTGGCCAAAGCTCCGTTGCCATTGCTGACATCGACCGTGTATGAAGGGCTTCCTATAGGCAGGACGCCCTCATGGCTGACGGTCATGGCCTGCGGGGTCTTGGTGCGGAGCATCATACTCGGGTCACCGTAAAGAATCCAAGCTTGATAAGTATTGTATCCATCACCGGAAGTAGAATTATAATGGTCAAAAATAGCCATAATGCCATTAATTGCCGCACCACCAAAAGTATGTTTGATGTTGTTGCTGTAGCTTTCCACGAGGATGTCCACAAACTCGTCTTGGGCCCACATCGGCGGAATCCAAGGCTGGGAAATATAGGAGAACATGCCTCCGATAGCTCCAGCTGGCTGGTTGTTGTTGGTGGCACGCATCCAGGCCTCGGCAAAGCAGTCACTGTTATAGTCATACTGGCCATTCAAACAAGCCACCGAAAAAATGAAAGGCAGCATGTTGTCGTTGGTCAAAGCATTGACGTAGGAATTTGAATAGTAAGGACTGTGTGATTGCCAAGCCGTTTGGCTTCCATGATTGCAGTAGTTGATGATGCCGACACCGCTGTTGATGCGGGTGCTGATCTGCTGGGTGGTGGATGAATATCCGCTCACATTATAATATTCTTGATAAACCGTCGAATAACCATAATTCATGAGGTCAGTTCTGATATTATCAATGTGTTGGTAATCATCCTCACTGTAATGGCCGCTGTTGCCGGCAGTGGTGCTGACGCCCAAACCCTTACTAAGCCAAGTGGCTGAGGTGGTCAGGTCACGCTCGTAGGTAATGACTTTTTGAACCTGGGTGGCCACATGGGTAGCGGTAGAGGCTGAGAAACGACCAATAAACACATCGTTGTAAGTATCGTTTCCTACAATCTCACCATAGGGGTTGTCTCCTTTATAAGAGCCAGAAAAAGTGTAACCAGGAATCTGATCCACGTCGCCGACGAGCAACACATGCGTCAGGTTGTTGTTGGCGTTGTATTGGCTTTGGATGTAGCTCTTAATGGCCGAATAGGTGCTGCCTGCCGTGCTGACGCCAACGATGGTGGTGTTGATGCCGCGGGTCTTCTTCCAGTTGACAAAGTCGGTCATCGAATTGATGAAGCTGTCGTAGCAAATGATGAGCAGGTCGCCTTCCTCGTCGACAGGTGTATAACGATGCAACGCGGCCTCATAGTTGATGAAGTGACGCTGGTACATGCTCTTGAAGTCGGGGGCTAGCTTGATGGTGTTGCTACGACGTGTTTCCATGACGTTACTGCCATTATCATCCACCTTATACATTTCCACCGTCATATTGTAATACACACGAAGGGTCTTCGTGACGGGGTTGTAGGCGAAGGGATAGACGACCATGTTCTGGCCACGGAAATCACGGATGATGTAAGGCTCATAAAGACCCACGTTATTGCTTGGAAAGAATGCATCTTGGTTGTAGCAATTACCGTAGGTGTAAGGCACCGTAGCGGGGTCGATCTGACGGCTGAAATCGCCCTTCGACGGCGCCACTTCAATGCCTTCGAAGTCCGTGTATTGGGCATCAAGCACACGAATGTCCATACGAGCTTGGTCGCCAATAATGGCTGGGATACCCGTCATGGGCAGGTTGGGTTCGCCTGCTTGGGCTGTACTGACAGCCTTGGGTAGGGTAACGATCTTGGCTTCACCTCGTGGAGTGATGACATCCTTCGTATAGAAACCAGGAACTTGAACGTTGACTTTGATGCTCTTCTCCGATGAGGAGACGAGTTGGATGCGGTAAGTCTCAGGCGTGTCGCTGATGACTCTTGTCCATTGTTGGGCCATGGCCATGAATGACACAGCCAAAAACGCAATGATAAAAACGCTTCTTTTCATACAGGATTGATTAAATGAAAATAGTAATAAAAATTTGGCACAAAATTATAATTTCTTTTCGTTTTGATGGCAGTTTTGATAAAAAAAGACGCTTCAAAACACAAAAAAAGAAGCGTGACGAAGTCTCCCTCATCACGCCTCTTCAATGATTAAGGTACAATCACCTCTACTCTATTTACTCGTCCCAAAAGTGAACGTGCGAACACTCTGTACATTCGATTTGTAGATGTAGCCTTTTCCAGGCTCAAGCGAGCTGAATCCACCTCTCCAGATAGTGCCGTTGAAAGTGGAGAGTCCGCTCTGCGACTTCACTGCATCGCCACTGACGGCAAAGCCGGCAAAGGCATTGCCAAGGGTCTTGTTCTCGCTGAGCGGGAACCCGATCCAGTTGGCGCCTGAGGTGATGGTGACAGGGTGCTCGGCAGGGATAATCGGTGTGCCGGTCAGCGTCAACTCAGCGCTGGTTTGGACTTTGATCCTATACATCTGCGTAACGTCCAGCGTGGTCAGCTGGCCTCTCCACGTGTTGCCGTTGTAGGTGGTTTGACCATTGCTTTGCGACTTGATCACAATGTTGGTGGCACCCGGCATAGCTGCCACAAGAGCGGCCTTCAAGTCGTTCAAGGTGATGTCAAGGTAGGTCGACCACCAGTTCCAGCCTTGCGTTAACTCTATGGCTTGAACAACATACAGTTTATCAATGCAGTTGGACCATGCCGATGCATTTTTCAATTCGAAGATACCCACTAGATTCGGCTCCTGTTGCACATCAGCGAAGAAAGCCATCTTGCCCATGTATTCGCCAATAAAGCAACCGCCAGAGGTACCTGAAGCACCCTCAAGGTCGCCTGTTACATTGAAAATGTATGAAGAACTCATCGTATTGCTGGCAATGTCGTAGTCATAGACCATAGCACTGGAACTATAAGGTTGTGCATAAAAGTAGACATGCTCAACATGGTTCTCATCCATGTAGTAGGCAGCACCAGAAAAGCTGACACCATCTGGGCCGGTGATAAGATTGTTTCCGGAACGGTCTATGAATTGGATTGCATTGCTCCAGTTACCCACCCAAAAACCATCGCGGACGGGATCATAGGCGCAGCAACGGATGGCACTGCAACTTGTAGTAGTCGTGCTGATGAGGGTTTGGTTGGTCAAGTCCACACAATAGAGCACCGAACCGGCGGCTCCGCCATAGAAGTATTGGCCGTCGTAGGTCAAGTCGCGGAGATAGCCACAACCTGCCACATCAAAGGTCTCGATGAAGTTGCCTTGCATGTCGTATTTGGCGAACATGAATCCAGCCGAACTTGACCAAGCACTATGGTAGATGTACTGACCATCGGTGGCAACACCATATTGGTAAGCACTAGCGCAGTTGTAGCTGCCAAGCAAATTCCAAGCAGCACGGTAGCCCGAAGGATTGCCGTCCATCGTGGCCTGGGCCGCTGTCGGGCTCAGCTCTATGCTCATGGCCTCGGCTTCCGCCATAGTCAAAGGTTGTATGTTCCCATTTTCGGTCTCCACCCAACTGATGGCACTTTCGCGTCCGACGGAGAAGGTGCTGACGCCATACTTGTAGCTGCCCATAGCCAAGGCCGCCCAATCGGTATCGATGTAGTAGTTTTGGGTAACGTTGTCCGCAATCATCTGTATTCCGCTGCCGTCGCAGTTGGCGCGATAGACCCTGTAGTTCGACAAGGAACGGGCGTTTTTCATAGCGATAGAAACACCCTTCACAGCATTCGGGTTAATGCACTCGGCAGTGTTGTCTTCTTGACCCTTCACAAAAGTACGAATGCCGCTGCTGATGTTGAAAGGTGAATTCACAACAACAGGATCGGATTCGGGGTCGGCCATAACCACGGTGCTGCCTTTGGCATTGGTGAAATAGTTCTTCATCGTCCAAGTGACGCCTTCCATGTGCTGCCAGCCATCCTGACCGTTATCCCACCAGTCGCCATAGGTGCTGCTGTGTGAAGCGCACCCAGCAGGATAACTACCTACATAGGTGTTTACATGCCAAATGACCCAGATAGGATCGGAGCCAGTAACATAGACAGATGTTGGCAGGTCATACTCACACCATGCGCCTTGGCCAACGGGAACATCGACAGTGACGGTTGATGCCAGAGTACCGGCGCCTGGGGTGCTGCCACCAACATACACGTTGCAGGTGAAGTTGCCACCTACAGCATTGTACATGTCATCACTGAACACGGCAACCTTAGTCAGATTGAAGCCAACATAACGGGACATAATACTGATGGGATATTCATAACCCCATGAAGGATCGCCGACATTGCTTCTGTAAGCCTCGTCAAACTCGCTCCCCAGATAGGTATGCCAACCTGATTGTACAGGTTCAAGAGCCTGATAAAAAGTGATGTAGTCGACATAGAAGCAGTCGTCATAGCTGTTCACGCTGCCATCTTTTGTATAAGTCCATCTGAAAGTGTGTACTCCGGAGGTGACGTCAAAGGTCTTTTCACCCCAACTGCCATCGCCTGAGTAGCTGGCTATCTGGACATCATCAATGTAAAAGTAACCATGATCCCAACCCTGCTCCGAAGAGATTTTACTGAAGAAGCTGATTTGTCCGTTATCAGGCACCCGCACCTTAGCTTCCATGGTAGAAGTTGAGTTGGCAATGTTATAGTTGCCGCTCATCATGCAGTAATTGCCTTCATAAGGATTGGTTGTGGTAATCTCCCAAGGATAAGTGGGATCAAGTTGCCAGTCGAACAAGGAGAAGTCGCCATGCTCGAAATCCTCAATACTGGTTAATTCAGTTCCCCAACTCACCTTCACATATGGGCTTTGGGGGGAGTTGGCATCGGGATAGTATTCCGCAAAGACTTGCAAGGTAGGAGCAGGCATGTCTTTGGTAATGAGCAGTTGGTTTTTCACACTCAACAAAGTTCCGTTGTAGCTGGCAGGAGCATAAGGATCATAGTCCGTGCCGTCACTATAGATGCGGATAGACTGGCTCGAAGCATCATATACACGGCAGCTCATGTGAGGTGAGCCTGTCCAAGAACCTGTATTGTCATCGGTCACCAGAACCACATTGGACATGCCATCGTAGGCAAACGGGGTATCGAGAGTGAGAACGGTCCAGCCGCCAGCTGCCATGGTGACACTGCCACTGAACACCAAATCGGAAGCGGATACAGTTTCCCAATCCGTGTTGCTAGAAAAAGAGCTCTTCGCTGTCGTTTTCAAATAGAAATCGTAGGTACGGGTCTTTTCCGCACCGCCATTATAAAAAGCAATGCTGGTAATGTTTCCTGACTCACCGAGCTCAGAGGCCGTATAAATTTGTTGGGTAAGGCTGTAGCAAAAATAACTGTAACTGGGAAGATAATTGTTCGTGATCGTACTGCCATCTCCAACCACAAGGCCATCCGAAAAATTCGCCACCAAATCCACGTTGGCATTGACTTCGAAAGAATACACGGCAGATGAAGAAATCACCATGCCGTTTTGTGTCCAATTAACAAAGTGATAGCCATTGTAAGGCGTAGCTGTTAAGGTGCAATCGCTACCACAACTATAGGAACCCGCGCCAGAGACCATTCCACCATAGGAAGGACTTGCCGTAGCAGTCACTTGGAAGGTGGTGCTTGAGGAACAGTTCGGGTGAATGTTGAAAACGGCACAATGGTAGTAACTGAAATCGTAGCCACTCTCGGGAATGAAGGAGCTGAGGGCAAAATAGTCGTTATAGCTGCCATACCAGCCCCAATTAATGTGAATCAAGTCGTTGGCATCATAACCGTCCAAAACGAACATATGCCCGTCACCGTTTTCACTGTTTGCACCTCTGTAGTGAATCGGGCGTCCGAGGTCAAGGTCGTTTTTGATCATGGTAAGCCAGTTCGCATCGCTAAAGTCTTCCCTCCAAAAGAAGGATGCATCTGAAGAATAATCGAAATAGGTCGTCAGAGCAGTAACCACGGCGCTTTCATAGCCATTGGTACCATAGGGACCGTAGTCGACTTCCAAAGCTACACCGCAGTGCCACATCAACGTGGCTACGGCTTGGTTTTGTGCATTTGAGGATGAGGGGCTCAATGCATCGGGCATGTTGGTCCAGTCGTAGGTAGTGGCTCCGAAGTTGACCGTCTGTTGAGGATAGCCTTCAGGGGTATAGCTGTTTGAGCCAACACCTTGGGCAGGATACCCCCAGTAACGCATGATTTGCGCCATGGCGGTAGCCGTGCAGCCGGTAATGGCGTGTCCGTTAGGTCCATTCGGGTCGTCAGGGCAATACATGTTGTACATGTAGCCATTAGAACCTTGGCCCCATTCGCTGGTCAGCATTGGGCTTACGCTGCGGTTGCCCTTTTCGGAGTTAAGCTTGCCTTCCGAACGCACCAGTTCCCATTGCCGGGCCGTCTGCTCATCAGCTTGCAGGCGGTAATTGATGCCATACTGGATCTGGTCGACAAAACCCATCAGATACTCCTGCATGGCATCTGGGAGGTTGCTCGGGTCGAATTGCCCATCAACGGAATAGCCGAGGATGGGTGTGGCAAAGTCGTTGGCAGCAACAATGACATAGCCTTTGGATGCGTTGAATACATAAAAGGCAGCAACATTGTCGGTTGTGCGATAGGTGGTGACCCATTGCAGGTCACTACCACTAGCCACTTTCGTAGTCGTGTTCGCGTTGATGAACTTAGCTCCGATCTCGCGGGCCAACCTCATGTCAACAGGATTGGCCTTCACTCCCAAGGTGAAAGAGAGCAAAAGCATCATGAAGGTGAAGCATTTCACTCCCCTCCTACTGGTCTTGTTCATGGCTTGGCTTACCTTGCCATAATGTAAATCGCAGATTTTCATAATTTTAGGTTTTATTAATACAATAAATCATTTTTTACGCTGCAAATATATTAATTTCTGATAGGAAAAACAAATAAAATACTTTTTCTCGGATAACAAATAAAAAGAGGCGCAGTGAACCGAATTCACCACGCCTCTTCAACTATTAGGGTTGTAATTAAAGGCTTATTTCACCGCTACCCTATCTATTCGTTCCAAAAATGAACGTCCTGTCGTCCTGTACGTTCGATTTGTAGATGTAACCCTTTCCAGGCTCAAGCGTGCTGAACGAACCTCTCCACGTAGTGCCGTTGAAAGTGGAGAGTCCGTTCTGCGACTTTAACGCATCGCCACTGACGGCAAAACCGGAAAAAGCATCGTTCAGGCTCTTAGCCTCACTGAGCGGGAACCCGATCCAGTTCGCACCATTCGTGATGGTGATGGGGTGCTCCGCAGGATTGATCGGGGTGCCCGTCAAGGTCATCTCACCTTCGGTTTGGGTTTCGATCCTGTACATTTGGGTCACGTCCAGCGTGGTCAGCTGGCCTCTCCACGTGCTGCCGTTGTAGGTGGCTTGGCCATCGCTCTGCGACTTGATCACGATGTGGGTCGCGCCTGGCAAAGCCTCCACAAGGGCCGACTTCAGGTCTTCCATGCTAATCTCCACATTGGTCGAGAACCAGTTCCAACCTGACGACAGCGACACCGTCTGGGTAACGTCGGTGGCTTCTGTCGTGCTGAAGAAGACCAGATCGCTCCATGCTGTCTCGCTGCCTTCGCACACGCCCTGAACCTTCACGCAATAGTCCGTCTCAGCACTCAGGCCCGCAAACGTGTATTCGGCTTCCTCCACGGCCACGGGGGCGTTCCAGGTGATTGCGAAGGATGTCATCACCACGTTGTCAACCGCGAAGTGGTCGCCCGTCGGATTCACCGAACCGTCCTTCGTGTACGACCACGTGAACGTGTGCTCGCCCGACGTGACAGCGAAGCTGTAGTGGTTCCAGCCTGACACTCCGGCTCCGATATACAGCTCCCGCGTGTCGTCTATGTAGAAGTCGCAGTGGTCCCAATAGGTCGACGTGCCCTCGCCCATGCACTCCGCGTCGAACTCAACGGTGCCGGCGGATGGGAAGCTCACCGTCACCGAGATGCTCGACGTCGAACTTGACACTCCAGCGTTGCCGCTCTCCATGTGACCGTCCACAACCGTCCACGGATGGTCGGATCCGTTGTCCCAGTCCGTGGGAATGCCTTCGGCGAAGTCTTCGTCAACCAGGGTCTCCGTGCTGGGGATGCCCAGCATCACGTTGTAGCTCTCGCTGTAGCCTGTCCAGCTCACCATGGCCGTGTTGCCTGTGACTTCGCTCACTTCCAAACCCGCTGGTACAGCGTTCACACAGCCCTCCAGCGCGACCTTGGTCACCATCAGCTGGTTCTTCACGTTCATCAGCGTACCGCTGTAGCTTGACGGGGCAAACGGGTTGTAGTTCGTGCCGTCGCTGTAGACGCAGATGGCCTGGCTCGTCGCGTCGAACACGCGACATGACATGTGTGGAGAGTTGGTATATGCTCCACTATTGTCGTCGGCAACAAGAACCACGTTGGACATGGCGTCATAGACGAATGGGGTGCTGAAGGTGATGACCGTCCAGTCGTTGGCAGCCATGGTTACGCTCCCGCTGTACACCTTGTCGGCCTCACTCACAACCTCCCAGTCCGTACCGCTGGTGAACCCGCTCTTTTCCGTCGATTTCATGTAGAAATCGTACGTGCGCGTCTTCTCCGCGCCGCCGTTGTAGAAGGCTATGCTGGTGATAACTCCCGCCCCGCCAAGTTCCTCTACCGTGTATATCTGCTGCGAAAGCGTGTATTTGTAGAAATTATAGCTCGGCAGGTATTGGCTCGTCGCCTCACCGCTGCCAATCATGTTGCCTTCAGTAAAACTGGCGATAAAATCGTGATTACTGATGACGTTGAATGTGTATGGATTGCTCGTCGACACCAATTCGCCTTCCTCGAACCAGCCAACGAAATAGTAGCCCTCAGCGGCCGTGGCCGTCACGGTGCAGGCCTCGCCGAAATTGTACTCTCCTCCACCGCTTACCGTACCCGCACTGGCAGGATAGGCACTGACCGTGATATTGAAACCACTATCACTGACAAAGTTGGCCACCAAATCCACATCACCATCAACGACAAAAGAATAAGTAGCATCAGTGGAAACCTCCATCCCATTACTAGTCCAGTTCAAGAAATAATAATCTTGGGCAGGAATAGCAGTAACAACACAAGTGTCACCAAGAGAATAAATGCCTGCACCTTCGAAGGTACCACCCACTTCGGGATTGGCAGTGGCGGAAATGGAGCATTCGAGTTGGACACAGGAAACAACGGCAACCCATCCTGTTTTATTTACGCTGTAATCTGATGTAAATCTAAAGGTTAATGCTCCAGCGGTATTGGTTGCAGTCACCGTCCCAGGACTTGTGGTTCCTGTATATTGTCCAATTTGGATGGCGGAAGTGGAAGTACCATTAAAGACATAAAGATAGTCATACCCTGATTCCAAATTGAACTCCGTGAAGGTTATACTGACTTGGGAATCATCGCTTTCAGGATAGAAAGTCATGGTGTAATCCAGTTGGTTGTCATAATTGGAATCTGGGCCTCCCGAGTCGTAGAACAAGCCAGTACAAGTCGTCACCGTTCCGTCTTGCATGGTGATGGTTTCAGCAACATGGATGTAATTTTCTTTGGTGAGTGTCATGCTGTCACCTTCGGCATCAATGACGGTCAAGGTGACGTCATAGTCACCTGCAGTACTGTAATTGATGCCAGTGGGGTTTTGTGCCGTGGAAGTTGAAGGCATAGCGCCTTCGAAAGTCCAACTCCACGAAACAATTTCACCGTATGAGGCATCCGTAAAGCTGATGCTTTGGCCAAGTGACACATTGGTAGTTGAAGCGGTGAAGTTCGGCACCGTACAACTCCCAGGAGTAAGCTGGATGTTGTTCAGTTCCACCCTTTGGTCATCAGCCACAGTGACATCGATGAAATATGGACAATACCCTTCTTTCTCAAAGACGAGAGTATAGCTGCCGCCCTTGATGGGACGATGGAAATCGCCCACAGAATGTGTGGTCACGAATGAGGTCTCGCTGTCGTGGTTTTGAACGGTAACCGTCACGCCTTCTATAGGCTGACCTGTTTCGGCATCATACACAAAGCCATGTACACCATTCATAGCTTGCTCCATAAAGGCCAACATGCTGTTGTGGTTGTAGTTCCAGAAATTAGGCAACTGAGAGGCAGCTGGCGTTTTGCTGGTTGAGCATTCAATAGTGACCTCGCGGCATTGTGCGTAGGCGTTCATATAGTCTTGGCGGCTACCTGTGATTACATACCATGCGGCGCCACTGGTGACACCATCAGAGTAGGTGCCCGACATGTAGGAAGAGTAGGTCTGTCGCGCAATCTGAACATATTCAGTGCAGACATGCTCATACCAATCTTTATCCGCATGATCGTCGTAAACGGCATCCCATGGATAGTTCATCACCTCTGCCCCGCCATGATAGTTGGCACTCATGGTGAACAAGTTCTCGTCGCCCATGGCCATGGTCCAGATGGTTTCATCCTCATAGCCATTGCCATCTGGATGAGCACCCTGATAGTAGTCCTTATAATTGCGGTTGAGGTCGATATTGTTGCCATTGTAACGCTTGGCATTGTTTACGGTGTTGTTGCCACCATTATATGTACCATCAGGATTAGTCAAAGGCAGAATATATATATCCATGTTGTTCACCAAGTCAACGATACGGGTGTCGGTGCTCGTACACAACTCATCGATAAGGCGGAGCATGAGGATCATGCCAGTTACCTCATCACCGTGCATGGTGGAAGTGTAGAGGAATTTTGGCTTGCCCTCGGGGTTGCCATTGTTGATACGGACACCCAAAAGCTGACGATGGTTGTTGGTGGAAAGTGTACCGAGATTGAACAAGGTGCAGGTTCTGCCACTAACGGTGGACGACGGAAAGCCTTCCATCATCGTCACATACTGATCATAGGTTAAATAAGCATCCCAATTATAGGTGCCTTGGCCATCCCACATGGTGACATTGGCTCTCATTGAGGGTGGTGTCTGTAAGGTAGGATGATAACCCATTTGAAGCAATCGGTCATATTCATTTTGGTTAGCGTAAGCAACCACAGTTCTACCATCTGTGCCATCAACGGAGCAAATTTCGCTGATGGTTTGAATGTCAGTGGAATTGTCGACATATAAAGTGAAATAATACTCACCACGTTCACGCATGAGTTGTCCCAATTCCCTTTGGCTTTGGGCACTAACAATGCCACTGAAGAACGTGACACAAAAAAGGATAAGGTACTTGATGGTTTTCATAAGATCGGATTTTGCAAATAATCTGCAAAAATACGAAATTATCCGGCTAGGACACTCTGTTAAGGCGGTTTTTCAATAGTCTATACAAAAAGACCCCGTCTCAAAACGAGACGGAGTCTTTGTTTTCAATCCCATTAATATAAATAGGTGTTGTAGAGACGTAGCGCGCTACGTCTCTACTAACAACCGATTTATTTGTACTCAGCGAGCACGTCCTTCACGCGATCAGGCGTCATACGGCCGTAGACCTTGTCACCGACTTCAATGACGGGGGCCAGACCGCAAGCACCGACGCAGCGGAGGCAGGTCAGTGAGAACTTGCCGTCAGGAGTGACCTCACCAACGTTGATGCCCAACTGACGCTTCAGCTCGTCCAACACCTTCTCGGCACCACGCACATAGCAAGCGGTACCCAAGCAAACGCTGATCGGATACTCGCCCTTGGGCGTCATGGTGAAGAAGGAATAGAACGACACGATGCCGTAGACTCTCGAAACCGGGATGCCCAGTTCCTTAGCCACCAGCTCCTGGACCTCAGCAGGCAGATAGCCATACTCGCCCTGAACCTTGTGCAGCACATTGATGACCTCACCCGGCTTGT
>JAEEGG010010918.1_pt1 | contig 19935 bp, 19 predicted proteins | sample 9134161 | NCBI WGS metagenome assembly JAEEGG01 (sample SAMN16246543, study PRJNA631951) | gut metagenome | biome: gut microbiome; feature: rumen; material: CR-attached | host: Bos | place: Iran: Karaj | collected 2018-10 | reverse complement strand
TAATCTGAATAGAGGTCCCTTCCTCGATGAATTTTACATAGATATCACCGAAATCCACTCTCCAGTCAATATGGTTGGCCACATAATCCCACGGAGCATCGCTATAGTAATCTACCCAATAGCCAGATCCACTCGAATACGCATACGGGTCTTTCAAAAAGGTAACCTCCGTATAAGTGGCATCATAGTATCTTCCATCCCACTCCGACGATATATACATGTCACCTTTCCATGTTCCCTCAAGAGTTCTGGCAATTTCTTCATCATCGCATGAGGTGAGTGAGACCGCCATCAGTCCCAGCATTGCCATCAATAATCGATTAAACTGTTTCTTCATATCTTTATAGTTTTTGGTTTGTTATCTACTTGTCTGGCTCAACAGGTGGCTGATTCATGCCATTATGATCGTAGTAAAGCACAGTACCGCAGAGATCGCAATAGTTCTCGCCTGCTACCCCTTTATTATGGCAACATGCACAATCCAGTTCATCACCAAGTGCAGCTTTTGCATTATTCTTACGGTGCACAGACGGCACTGCCAAGGCTTTAGACAAGAAATACCACGCAAGCCATACTACCCAGAACGAGCAGAGAATCATACATATCTTCTCATACACACCTTCTTCGTAATTATCTATCATATAAATGATGCCCAGTACGATCAAAGCAGTGATGATGCTTCCGATGATGTATTTAAACAGGAAACGAACAAACGTAAAATGGAATGGACCCAGACCTACATGGGGCGAGATACGCTTGTTGACGGGGTAGCTAAACTTACTGTGTTTGGCGGTTCCATTATATCGTGCACCACAATGCGGGCAGAATTTCTTCCCTAAATGAACACGCTTCCCGCAGTGCCAACAGAACATATTTCCATAACCGATGTATTTATGCATAATAACTAGGTTTGTTTATTTCGCAAATATAGGGAAAAAGTCTGACTGCGTTACTTACAAAAATCGTAAAAAGACTATCAATTCTTGCATTGTAAGTCGTTTTAGCCCCATCATTATTGCTTTTCTTGGATATTAGCGGTAAATTTGCGGAATAACTATAGGATTCACGATATGAATAAGATTTTTTGTTTTGCAACTATTCTGCTAATGGCTTGCGGTTCTACCCCATCCCAGCAGATAACTAACGATGCCGCTAATATCGAAGAGGATGCCGTTAAACATCTTCATGCAGTATTAAATAGTGCCAAGGGACACATGATGAGCGCCACAGAACTGGCTCATCAAGACGGCTATCAAAACAATAGTGTTTTTGTTGTCAATATCCCTACCACGGATGCTGACGAACTTCCATTGTTTGACACACCTTACATCGATGACACAACAGGCAGTACCATCGTATTCCATCAAGAGACTATCGAGGGAGACACTATCTGCCCCATCGGCACAGCCGACCTTCGGACAGTTATACATGATTGGGAGCAGCAAGCACCAGATACTACAATAAATTATCGTGTACATGCTCGAGGTAATGGCCTTTACACCTTTTATAATATCAAGCACAAAGGTTGCCATTGTCAGAATCACGACAAGCATCCTGATGGATTCCCAGAGTATGCAGAATGCATCGTATGGATAAAGCCAGGCTGCAAAGAGCTCCTCATTACCTGGGGCTACAAACGCTCTGAGAAAACCTATCATGCAAAATAAGAATCAAAACGCCTAAGACTATGCATATAATTATATTCCAAAGATACTTTCCTGCGATTATTGCTCTTTTCTTAGTTTCAGCTGCTATGGCCCAAGAAAAGGCTCATTGGGAACTGGTAGATGTTGAGGTTCAGACTCCTCCGGCAAAATATGAGTCAAGAGGATCGATGAGCCCTGACAATAATGTCGAGGTAACTTATCGTCTTAGCCGTGGTTCCATCTACATCCAGAAAAAAGTTGTTGAAAGATGTTTGTCAAATTATAAAGACGACCCTGTCAAGCAAAAAAAATGGACTTTAGCACACGACCATAAAGGTGAGACCGCTACAGGACAGTTCATCATCAGTGGACTTCCAGAAAACATCTATGCTGATAAAGAGGTCGTCTTAAGAGTTTCTTTTACAGCCAACACTAGCTGCCCTCATGGAGATTTATTTGGTATCATAGCACAAATCACAGCTATTGACGGCCTCAACAAAGCAAGCGTTAGAGGAAGTTCCAAAATACTTCCAACTTGTAATCAAGAAAAAAACGGGAATATTTCCGTAAGAGATTATACGAATGCTATTTTGCGAAAATCTGGTGATTATGGAGAATGGAATGTACCATTTAATATACCTGGCGCACGTATGGATGGAGATCAGACATACCGATATATAGGAATCGCTCTAGCAAGATCTTCTTGGGTTTCACAGCCCGAAACACCAATTGTATATTTCAAATACAAGTTCATAAAAGGTGAGAAAGCAAAGAACAATGACATCCCTACTGATGAAGACGACACGCCAGAATATATTCCACCCTATGAGGAAGATAACGATGCTTCTGACGAGGAAGGTATCTGGAAGTATATCATACCGCCATTTGTAGGAGGTTGCCTGGTAGGCTGGTGGAGAAAACGTCGAAAGAATAAGAAGAAACAGAACGATGATGATCCAGAACCAGAACCTGAAGAGGAGGAAGATGATGAGCCTGATCAGTTGCAGATGCAGGTATATAAGAACTTTGGCGATACGCTACTTGTTGGCGACAAAGGTCAGCAGGTAAATGCCCTGATCGTCCGCAAGCCAAAGAAAGGACCTGAATATGTGGATGAAAAACTGACCCGCCAGATTCAGATTATGAGCGGAGACGACTATCTGCACGTAGAAATGGGCGATATAGAAAATGGTTGGAAGACTGCCTTCGTATGGGCACCGGAAGCAGAGAACCCGCCTCAGGAGGGTATCGTGAAGTTCGTGTTGGCCAACGAAGGTGCCAGCTATACCAACCGCCTGCACTTTAAGATTGAGACTCTGGAGGTAGTCTTTGATCCTGAGCAGACCAACCTGACAATTCCTGCGCGCCATGAGAAGGCAGAAGAACTCCCTTTTGCACTGCGAGGGATTGACGACCAGGATGTCGAGGAAATCACAGTAACCATCACAGATCAGAACGGAAATGATACATCAGATTACGGGGCAACTATTGAACCATGTAATAAGAAGGCAAACCTTCCCTATCATGTAATCATCAAGGATCTCCTACTTGACGAGAAAAAAGATCAGGGTATTCCAGGTAAGTATGCTAACTATATCATCAAGATAGATGCACTCAGCAAAGATGGACTCAAAGTTCATGGTGAGATGCCCCTATTCCGCTTTTATATGGGATTGGTGCTGGAACTATCTGGAGAAGTGGGTTGTTACATCGAAGAGTATGACCCGATGAAACATGAGTTTAACAGCTGGTTCCGCTGGGAAGACAAACAGTATGTGCGGGCTCAGACACATTGTCGGGTTAGGCTTTATGACTATGACGAAAGAAGTCGCAAGCTCTTAGTGACCGATGTGCCACCAGAAGAGGTGATTTTTAATGTGGAACCCATTAAGGAAGATGCCAAAGCACAGAGTGGTGAATCCGTCAAAAACATCCTCGATAATATCGGACTTACACTCTTTGGAAAGCCAACACCAACAGGAGACGGCTATAACTATATCATGTATTGTAAGAATGGCATTATTACAGCCCCAAATCGTTTCAATGCAAGAGCATCGGTAAAATATGGAAAGAAGGAATTTGAGCGTAATATATACCTTACTTCCCAACCCAGGCGAACCTCATCTGAGATGGAAGCTGGTATAACCAAGGACAGGGGTCTTGAAGAGAGGCTCAAATATCTGGATGAGCAAATCACGAGGACTGGTACAACCATGGAATTCCAATCGTTGACGGTTGCCATACAGTTGATGCTGAGATACTATACCGAGGAGTATGGTCTTGACGAGCGAACTGTAAATGGCATTATTGGGGAATATTCTAAGTACCTTAGAAAACGTCAGATTACCTACAACAGACTGCAAGCCGAGTCTTATGCAGAGATGAAGGATGCTGAGCGCGAAGCTGGTTTCTGGGATTGGGTAGAAAATCGTAAGAAAGCCTTCGACGAGATGGGATTTGTTGCTCAACTGGCTCTCGGATTCCTCACATTCGGAGCCGCTGAGATCCTTACTACCTCCGTTAGTATCATGGGCTCTATGAAGGAATACGCTGATAAGGCAGAAGGCGAACTTACATGGTCTGGTGTGTTCCTTGTGGGGGCAAAAGAGGCTACGCTTAACTACCTTCAGGATCGTGGTATGGCAGCTATCGGCTCTGTTGCATCGCAGGTTGGAAAGAAATTCATATCTGTCCGTGCTGGCGGAAAATCTATTGGCGACAGTTTCTCTGAAGCTTGGAAATTCGGCAAAGAGCGTTTCACCCTTAAGAATATTTCGAGCCAACTTAAAGATGGCATCAAGGCAGAAGTTAATACGGTAAAGAAATTCAAATCTGTAATCTCAGCAAAGAAGGATATACAGAAGGCAAGTGAAGAAGCGGCAACATTTGCCAAGGAATTGGTATCGGATGCCAAGCACCGCATCAGTACAGGTGAGAAGAAGCCAAAATACAGACGTGCCTTGGAATATGGTGAAAACTGTGCCACCCAGAAAGTGGAAGATCTTCGTGCAGCAGTTGAATTGTCATTAATGAATCCTACACCAGAGAATATCCAATTGAAAAACAAGTTGGTTATGGAGGTGCAGTCAGACAAACTTGCCATGTTCAAACTGAATCAAGTAGGTGAAGAGTTTGTACCAACCCGATCCGTTTTCAATGAAACTATCACGGGAGTATCCAACAGCGTTGATGATGCAGTGATGAGACGATTATCAGAAATATCAGGAATACCTAAAGATCGTATCTTCCCGATGAATGCATCGTCAAAACAGAAACTCGACCTACAGATGGGCAAAAAAGTCACCTTCGACCGTGACATCACCTATTATTATAAAAATGCCAAAGGAGAATGGGTATACTTCGACCAAAAGGGTACTGAGGCGCTCTATAATTCAGAACTTAGACGATTCTTGAAAGAACCCGACTTGAATGCAACAAAGAAATATGATCATACTGTTATTGAAGACATTCTTGGGCACAAGGAAAGTTATGGTAAAGACTTAAAGAAGATGATAGATCCAGAGTTCAGGCGCTTACCACTCGATGATCCGAAGAAGGTATCAGATGCTATTGTCTTCAAGGCAAAAGAACGCTTCGACACCTGTAGGGAACTGTTAAAACAGGCAGAGAATGCAGCTAACGATACAGAAATGCTAAAAATGCAATCAAAGGCATTGAGTGAAATGATTGAAGGTTGCCGTCAAGAGGTAAAGACATTCGACTTACTTGTTTCACGCCAAGCTGCCCGTATTGACATTTTAGGCGAAAGCAAGATTAGTGGACGCCTACATGCTGCTGTAGAGGTACTGAGGAGGATGACAGAAAACCAAACGCCATTCGAGCGTATAGAAGTTGCTCTTGAGACGATAGGCTATAGTGTTGATAGTCTGGCTGAAGATATAGGCAAGTTGGCAATAAGCATTGGATAAATAAGAATAATTATGGAAAATCAAGACAAAGTTCAGTTATGCCCAGATGGCAAGTATCGTTGGGCCTATGAGGTAAATATGTATCGGAACCCAACCATCTTCTATGTGATAGCAAACATGTTCCTGATCTGCTATCTGGTATGCGTTGTGTTATTCTCGGTCATCAATTTCTGCTTGGACGAGGAGGTTCTATCATCCATACTGATGCTGACGGGTGTGTTTTTGTTCCTCTTCCTGATAACCATTCCTGCCTATCTGGTGATTGCTGCTATTATGGGAGGAACCTATGCCGCTCTGTTTGTGATGGACGAGAACGGCATTGAGCACCATCAGATGCCCAAGAAAGTAAAAAAACTGCAGTTGATCAATACCATTGGTGGTTGGATAGGAGCTGCAAAAGGTGATCTCGGCATGGTAGGACTATCGATCTTCTCATCAGGTGTACAGGTTACCAAAACGGAGTTCAAGCATGTCCGCTCAGTAAAGACAGCCCCTCGCCGCAATCTTATCAAGCTCACAGAGGCATGGTACAGCTGGAACCATATCTATGTGGATGACCATGATTACGACTGGGTTTGCCAATACATCAAAGATCACTGCTCAACGGCATCATAATCTGTAGCAGTTCTAAAGAAAGTCTGCTGTGTTTCCTGACAGCCACGAGTAACAATAATACTATCAGCACCAGGAAACACATATACTAATCGTCCTTCAAAACGAGCTTCCTCATTATTATATAAGGTATAGAGGCCTTTTCCGCGAGATTGCACTACATATTGTGCAGTACCCTCCAAACTGTCAGCAGGCATACCCCAATGATTCTCTCGCAAAGCAATGGTTACGCTAACACTTGAGCCGTTCTGATGGAACACAATACTACTACCTGTAGAGGAGGAAACATAAAGTTGACCAGTTTTAGGCAACGCGTTTTCATCTGTAAGCGGCAAATGAATTTCGCAACCAGCCCCTCGCAACTTATCAGCAAAACCAGGCGTCATCTCAGCCAGCTGGTCAGCTGTCATCTTCTGTCCCTCTTCACTATTTAAAAGCGTCTCTAACTCTTTCTGCGCATTAACATACGACGGATGACAGGCTGTTAGGATAGTACTAACAACCAATAACATCGTGATTAATTCAAGTAATTGATAAAAAATCTTCATTAGTTTAATATAAATTTATTTGTGGCTCCAACGGAAGATACAAGGATAGTATGACCATTGTCGAGTACCACCACATGGCAACGTACAAATTCATCGTCCTTCTTTGTTAGCGAGTAAGCACTATGACCGAACGCCTTGACAACATAATTTTCGGTGAGGTTGATAGTACCGCGATAGATGTGCTGAGCTGTACCAGTAATAGTCCCATCACTATGTTCTTTCACATCGAAGTTCCATTTCTGGGTGTTTCTATCTGTGTATGATTTACCAGGCAACTTATTAACATCGATGCATTTCACATCTTTATTCCATGCACCGTCTGCCCCAGCATAAAAGCCATCGTGGGCATAGTTATCCTTCATGAGGCAGCCACTCGCATCTACATAATAAAATTTACCGCCATCCTTTATCCATATACTATGGGCATAGGTACCACTTGGATAGATATAGACCGTCTCACCTGATTGCAGTGTTTCCCATTTACCTTTATCCGATCCTGCCGTGATGGCATAGCGTGCTGGTGTATAGCTGGGATCGGTACTGCTGACAGCCTCTGAGAAACTCTCGGCAGATTGGAATATCACCTCTACACCTTTGCTTGATATACGTACCTTCTCTGCGCCAGGATAGATATAGAGCTCGGCATCGGGAGTCATTCCATCCGACTTATAAAGCGTAAAGTGCCCCTTACCTGAGGGGCTTATCTTCACGATATCATGCCCCTTAGTATCATCTGTTGAGAAATAAACGACATAGACAGGTTCGGAACTACTCTCACTTTTGGCAAAACCAATCTTTGTATTAAGTTCTCTGTTGATATACTCCTTCCCAATAGGGAGTGTTTCTTCACCATTCTCTTCTGAAGCTTCACTATCCTTAGATAAGGATACACCTGAAACACCTACAATATTAATAGTATCCTCTGGAGTTTCGATGCTGTCTAAGATGCCCCTGCTTTCTTTTTCATCATCCTGATAAAACAGGTAGGCCATAATTCCACCACAGACTAGGAAAGCAACCAACAGAACCAAACACCCTTTGAGCATGCACCCCCTCGACAAAGCCCCAGGAGTGCTATTACGCTCAACGTACTTATTCTCTGGTTTGGGCTCTGACGAATGTGAGGCGGGACGAGGCTCATATGGTGGAGGTACAGATCCTCTATGTTCGCGCTTTGGTTGTTTAGGCGATTCCTCATCAGGTTCAAGGTCGAACACAAGAGGAGGAGGTGTTGACCGTCTTACATCCATACGGGCACCACAACCACCACAGAATTTCACATTGTCATCATTGGAATGACCACACTTTTCACAAATTGCCATAAGTTATAGCATTTTATAATCAATCTTTTGTGTTGACATTAAACACAGACTCTACTGAATTATTCTTTTTCTCTGCTTCAATCTGTTTCTTTTTCTCTGCAGTCCTTTTCTTTTCAAATTCCTCGTATTCTTTATTTTTCTTATTCTTAGTACGGGCCTTAGTCTTCTCTATTACTTTGTTATAAAACTCCTTCCTAATTTTGTCGGCCTCCTTCTTTTCACTAACAGTGACAGAGTATTTATACTCACCGAGATTGTCGCCATTAGAATTAGTCCAGATTTTCACACCATTCTTAATGGTGGTGTGAACCCCAGGAGCCTTATCGTTAACCACATACTTATATACAAGCGCTCTTTCTTTGAGCGATTGGGCATTAACACCAGCTACAAAAGCCATCAAGGTCGCCACACATAATAGAATCTTTTTCATAAGCATCATATTTTTTGTGGGGCAAAGATAGCCATAATAGCCCATAAAGCGACTATCAAAAATTGCAAAACGACTGACAATTCTTGTTTTGTCAGTCGTTTTGCAGGTTTTTCCAATCTTTAGGTGTCATACCTGTAATAGCCTTGAACGCTCGGAAGAATGTTGTTTCGTTAGTAAACCCCGAATCAATATAAATGGTAGAGATCTTCTGATCCGGGAAATCACGCATCAGTTGCTGGGCATGCTGTATACGATAACTATTAACGTATTGAGTAAAGGAATAATTCGTTGAGTTTTTAATGCAGTCGGATACATAACGGGCATTGGTTCTTAACTCACTTGCGATATCCAAGACCTTCAAATCAGGAACTTTATAAAGTTGTTTCTCTTCCATTAACTCTGTAATACGCTGCATTAACTGAGTATCAACATTTACAGATGTTGGTTGGTCACCCCCCTCGAGTTCCATTCTACATCCACGCAGCTTTCTCTGTATAAAGAAAACAGAAGTTGCGATTATGATTAATACTAATATAACGCCCCATATCCAAAGAGGCGATTCCGCCTTGCTTTCTTCTGTGAAACGTAACAACCAAACAGAAGCCTTGGGCTGGAAATTTTCGTTTGGTCTTTTATCATCGATACCACCTGTTAATAACAGATTACCCTCTTTTGTAAGAACGGGAATGCTCAACATACCCGCATCCTTTGGCAAAGGATCAGTATAATAAAGCGTTAGTTTGGCTGGTATCTGGGCATAGTCGATACAGAGAGCATAAACACGACGCGTTTTGTCGAAGCCTAATACATAGCCGCGATGATTCAAACGATCAGCATAAACTGGGGTGATATATTTAATAGCCCCCCACTGACTCCTCATCGGTATAGGACAAATTGTAGGCAGAAGAGAAAATATTGTATCGCGCACATCAACAATCGTTAATTGTCCACGACTATTCTCAACAGGTATCAGATAACGATAAAAATGCTGAGCCTCATCGCCTATAAAACTATCATCACTATGCTGAGAGAGGTCATAATGCAATGGGCGCCAAGTATTAAACAATGTATCTCTGACAGCCTCACCATTCAGACGATCAACAATAATCGTATCAAGCGGTTCACCATGCATATCATAACCCGCAATAATCATCGCATCATTGCCAGAAGTACGTAACACATGAGGCAGATAGCGCGATTGGGAAACGGCCTTTGCATGAGAGAACGAGGCCTTACCATCGTAAAGTTCCATCTCGTCATCAGCATACCAATTACCTGTAATCAGCACCTTGCCATCATCCATTTCTACAGCAGCTGCCGAAGCACGTTTTTGGTTCAGGCATCCGAATCCTTTGCAAGAATGAGTCATGGGGTCATAGAGTTCTACTTCATAACTCTGCGAAATGCCCAAGTTATCCTTAAAGCCACCCGCCAACAGCACTTTTCCCGACTTCATGACTATAGACATTCCACCATCATGCGAATAGACGGTAGGCAACAGGTACCACTTATTGTCTTTAAGATATTCTGCAGTCGATGTCAACTTGAATCCAGATGTATGACCACCAACAACCGTTACCTCGCCATTCACTACGAAAACAGAGTGCCCACTACGTGGTATCGTCATATCAGGCAAACGTTCAGCCTCAATCTTAACCATTGGACAATGGTTTCCTGCAGAGATAGCCATTGCAGGTATTGACAACGTCAACGACATTATCAATATACATATAAGTTGTTTTATATTAACTTGTACACTTATAAAGCCCATCTGATAGGTTTTGGTTGCAAAGATACGAAATAATTCCATATCTGAACAAAAAAGGAAAGATTTTCTTTTGTCCTGAGAATGTTTTTTTGTATCTTTGCAGCGATTATGACACAAGAAGAGAAGACACAGATAGAAGAGCGGATTGTAGATGTTCTGAAGACCGTTTACGATCCAGAGATTCCCGTCAACATCTACGACCTGGGAATGATTTACAAGATAGATGTACAGGACGACAGTTCTGTTGAGTTGGACATGACCTTTACAGCCCCCAACTGCCCTGCTGCAGATTTTATCCTTGAGGATGTTCGCACCAAGGTAGAGAGTGTGGATGGCGTAAAGGGAGCCAATGTTAATCTCGTGTTCGAACCCGCTTGGGATCAGAGTATGATGAGCGAAGAAGCGAGAGTTGAACTTGGATTCGATTAATATGAAGAACGTATATTTCCTTTCAGATGCCCACTTGGGCTCGTTAGCCATTCCGCACCAGCGCATGCAGGAACGCCGACTGGTTCGTTTCCTCGATAGTATCAAGGAGAAGGCAGCAGCCATCTATCTGTTGGGCGACATGTTCGACTTCTGGTACGAATATAAATATGTGGTTCCCAAGGGCTACACCCGTTTCTTAGGCAAACTCTCGGAACTCACCGACATGGGTGTCGAGGTGCATTATTTTACCGGCAACCACGACATCTGGGCCTACGAGTATCTGGAAAAGGAGTGCGGGGTGATTCTGCATAAGAAGCCCGAGACGACTGAGATATACGGAAAGATGTTCTTTCTGGCACATGGCGACGGACTGGGCGATCCTGATAAGAAGTTCAAACTTATCAAGAGTATCTTCCACAACAAGGCCTGCCAGTGGGCCTTCTCGTCATTGCATCCCCGTTGGGGCATGTGGTTTGGATTGAACTGGGCCAAGCACAGCCGCATGAAGCGTCCTAACGGCGAAGAGCCTGCCTATATGGGTGAGAACCGCGAGCACTTGGTACTGTTTACCAAAAAGTACATCCAGTACCACTCTAACGTAGATTATTTCATCTACGGTCATCGTCACATCGAAGTAGATCTGCAGCTCACCAAGAAAGCCCGCATGATTATCTTAGGCGACTGGATCAGTCAGTTCTCTTATGTGATGTTTGATGGCGAACACCTGCTCCTTTCGCAATACATCGAAGGCGAGAGTCGCCCATGAAAAAGCACTTCACTGCAAATTATTCGTATTTTTAACGTCATAACGTCATATTCATTATAACCATCTGACTTTTAGTTGGTTATATATGACGTTATGATGTCATATTAAAACACATGATGTCATACAAGGTACATCACTGCATAAAAGAACCTATGTTTTCAACATGTTTCATCAGTAGAAACAAAGTGTTTCGCCCTGAGAAACAAAGTGTTTCTCCGGATGAAACACTTTATACAACCTATCTCAATGTCATATAACAGCCCCAATATGACGTTAAAGAATTTAATATCATATAATATCATCATCTGTAATTTACTATCTTACAGATGTTTACATCAGATATGACGTTATGACATCAAAAATCAGAATTGATACGCCAAAGAGACACCTGCGCTTATATTCTTGGGACCACCACCGGTTAGGAGTAATGTAGTGATGTTGGCAAGCGAACTTCCGATAAATCCGGGTTCGCTGATGCGCTTTAATCCATACGACACTTCAGCACCGATGATGAAATGATGGAAAGTTAAGTCGACACCACCGATACACCCAACGTCCCAATGGTTGAATTTAGAATATCCCGTACGGCGATTATCTTTATCATAAGCTGCACCATGGAAATCGCAGGGGGCACTAAAGTGGTTTTCGCTGAAGGTTTCCTCATAATCCGTATTCAGGATGTGCATACGGGTTTTAGCTTGTAGACCGTAAGCCACATAAGCACCAGTTTTGAAAGTAATGAAACATTGATTGGCTAATCGCAAACGGGCAGCAACCATCACGGGCAGTTTCAGATAGTCGAGTCGCGTACTGAAATGTGCCTTCATAATCTGCTCGCTACCATAATATCCATCAAACTGCCAGCCATTACGCTCAAATCGTAATTCTGGTTGCAATCTAAATACGCCGTTTTTTGACAAGCCGATATCAGCGCCGCCTCCGATATGGAAACCTGCACGATCATCGATATTAGATACGCCACCAAACAGACATGTAATGCCACCTCCTACTCTAGTCTGCCAGTTTACATCTTGTCCTTTTGTTGTGATAACTGACGCCAATAACATCACAACCAGGAGTGCTCTTAGTTTATTCATTTCAATGTACTTTTTAATCATGTCTTTACCCATTAAACGATGAAGGAGCCCAAATACTGCATGAAGAAATGGACAGAAAATGAAACAAAACAAATGAAGTACTCGTTTATTCGAAGGAAAATGCTTACTTTTGCACGCAGAGTATATATTACAATCTAAATATTAACATCAAACTGTATCAGTAATGAAAAGCAAAAAGCTATGGATGCTCGTAGTCTTCTCGATTTGTAGTCTTGTACCATTCTCGATGACAGCGTGCAGCAAGGACAACGATTCAACAACGGTAACGAAAGAGTATTTCATCCTATGGAACCAGTGTGAGGCACTATCCACACTGAAGACATATGTAGAAGACGTTACGAATCCGAAGTCGGCAAACTATATCCCCGTAGAGGACCGTATCGCCACATTCGATATGGACGGCACATTCATTGGAGAGCTCTATCCCACCTATTTTGAGTACAACCTGTTGGAGTATCGTGTGCTTGACGACCCTTCATACAAGGACCAAGCACCGGAGGATGTGCGAGAGACTGCGCAAAACATCCGCGACTTTGTGCGCAACGGCACGGCACTGCCCAGTCAGTTTGATATGAAACATGCCCGCGCCGCTGCTAAGGCATACGCAGGCATGACCATTCCTGAGTTCGACGCCTACGTTAAGGCCTATGCCGCCAAGCCTGCTAACGGCTTTATGGGTATGACCTATGGCGAGAGTTTCTACAAGCCGATGCTCGAGGTATTTGACTATCTGAAGGCCAATGGTTTTACGTCTTATGTTGTTTCTGGTTCCGACCGTTTTATCTGCCGTTCGCTGGTTGAGAGCATCGGTATCGAACCCAATCGTGTGATTGGCATGGACGTGATGCTAAAGACCAACGGACAGAACGAGACGGCGGGCGTCAACTACACCATGGGCAAGGAGGAATATCTGGTACGTACAGACAGTCTGCTTATCAAAAACCTGAAGACAAACAAGGTACGACAGATTTCACAGGAGATTGGCAAGGTGCCTGTACTCTCCTTTGGCAATAGTAGCGGCGATCAAGCCATGCACAACTACTGTCTGACAAATACCAAGTACCGCACAGCTGTATTTATGCTCGTAGCCGATGATGACGCCCGCGACCATGCCAACCTCGACGAGGGTGCCAGTCGCGAAAAGAAATGGCACGAAGCGGGATACATTGTTATCTCTATGAAAAATGATTTTAAGACTATCTACGGGCCAGATGTGCAGAAGGTAGACTTTACCTTCCCTGCCAACTAACCTATCGCATAAATGGTTAAAAGGCATAGCCCACACTAATGTAAGGGTATGGCATGATGAGTGCGCTTGGCGTGATGCCCAGTCGGAGGGTTAAACCACGCTTAGGTTGCACTCTGATGCCTGCATCCAGGAACGGAATAAAACTAAAACCGTTCTTTATTTCCTCGGGGTCTTTCGCATAATCTCTTGTATGATAGTAGCCTACTGTGGAGCCAAAACCCATCTCAAACTTCAGCAGTTTGTTTCCAAAGAGATAGTTCAGCTCTAAGGGCGCGGACACACCTTGTATCTCACAATCCTGGGCAGGAAAAAGAAAGGCATAGCTTAATCCTGTACGGAAACCGGCCCCCTTGTTGCCTTTAAATCGCGAGTCGTAGTTAATGCCAAAACCTTGGTGTGGACCAAGGAACTCTAATGAGATGCTCCTGGCGGGCTTTTCGCTGGTTTGTGCACTTACCATCAAAGAGATGGCAAGCAGAGAAAGTAATAATAGTTTCTTCATTTCTGTGAGTTTAAGCTGAATCTGAGTCCCAACTGTAGGTTGAAACTCGTAGGTTTATCTTTAAAGTAATTATTGATAGTACTTCCGTTATCTATATAATGACGAACACCAGGTTCGACATACAAACTCAGCTGGGGAATGATATGGTATGCCAGTCCCAGACTACCTCCTACCGACCATTGCATACAGTCCTTATCCATCACCTGATTCACTCCGTCGGTATTCGATTCAGCCTTGATGTTCCAGTCGACCTGAGTACCTGCGGTGAGATAAAAACTGATGCCATGCCATTGCAATAACTGAGTCTGCAGGTTAAGGGGTACACCTATATAGTGGAGTTTCTGATGACGTTGTATCTGCTGGTTCGGCATCAGAGTGGTAAATGTGGAGTTCAACTTAGTATAAACCAGCCCCGAACTGAGCGATACCCCTGCATGAAGTGGATACCCCACGGTGATACCAAATGAAATAGGCTGGTTGTGACTCTCAAACTCTTTGTAATCAACCAAGAAAGCGCGCGCAGCTGATACACGGTGTAACAACTGCGGGTTCATCATCACCGCATTCGTATTGTTCGTGTTGCTGGTATTGCCTTGGGCAAACAGTCCCATGGTGAGGCGCAACGGCTTTTGCTGCTGATGCTCCACATGAGGATATGCCTGAGGCTCTGCTGGCAGTGGGTGATACACCTGAGGACTTGGTGTATCCTCCTTGGTTTTGATAGCCGTTTCGTCGGGCTGTGTGGTCTTCTCTGCAGGTAGTGGAGTGCTCACCTCAGGAGCAACAATCTCTGTAGGCATCGCTGTCTCTGCTATCTGAGCAACCAGCTTCTCCGGGGCCTTGGTTACGATATCTGGTGTAACATCTGTTTCTGGGAGTTCTAAATCCTCATGTTTCTCAGTATTAGTGATGGTCTTAGCTTCGGCCTGTCGTGGTTGTGAGGGTTCATTGTTCCACATCAGGTAGACGCCACCAAACAGCACACCAATGATAGCGGCGGCTATCAGCCAACGACGTAAAGCTACATGGCGCACCGGCCCCTTAGCCTGCTTATCGAGCGAAGCTTCGATGCCCTCCCACAAGTCGCGCGTTGGCTCCTGGTGGTAGTCCTTCAGCTGGTTGTTCAGCCTTTCGGCCCATTCTTCTTGCTTCATATCTCGTGTCGTTTTATATATTCTGTCATCATTTGGGTCAATAACTGTCGTGCTCTCGACAACTGTGAGGAGGATGACTTCTCTTTGATGCCCAACTTCTGGGCAATCTCGCGATGAGAGCAATGCTCGAATACATACAGGTTCAGCACCATTCTGTAGCCCGAAGGCAGCTTGGCTATCATCGCTGTGAGCACATCGGGTGGTATCCGTTCTATCTCAGGCTCTTCGTCCTGTGTGTCAGGGATGGTGTCAGTAAACGTAATACGCTCATGATGTTTCACAAAATCAAAGGCCTTATTAGCAACTATCCTACCTATCCAACCTTTCAGCGAGCCCTCGCCTCGGTAGTCGAACTTACCGATAGAGGTCAGAATGGTCACAAAGCTATCCTGCACCACGTCTTCCACGTCGCTCATTTCAGGTATATACCTCAGTCCGACGGACATGGCATAACCTTTGTAGCGCTCGTAGAGTTGCCTCATGGCAGCACGATCGCCTTGGTTGATGGCTGATAGCAGTTGCTGTTCGTTCTCCACTTCTTTTTACTTAACTCTTTCGATACTGGTGAACTTGAGCTGCATCGTGGGATTGAGCATCCTGCTTTCTTTCTGCCCATCGATGATGGTTTCTATCTGCGTTACCGTTAGTATGTTTGTGAACGATGCTCCACTACGATCAAGCAAAGCGGTAGATTCGGTAGGTGCTATCGTCAATACTACTGCCATCAGCGTGCCATCATCCTTGGTTACGATAAATGGCAGGTATATGGTGCCATATGTTTCGCTGGGCATCATCTCCAGATAGAACGATAGATCTGATATGCCGATAATGCGATAAGGAACGGCGAGGGTCGACTCCAGGCAACTTCCGTTTCTATAGTCAATCAGGGTCTGCATCCAAAGCTCTTCTTCGGGTGTTGGTGTGTTGCCATAGGGTGCTTCAGCCGAAAGCTTGGCCACCTTTACCTCAGGCAGGAATTTCTCCATGATAGCTGCGTAAGGATAATCCGCACAAGCTACATAGTTTTCGCCTTTAAAGCCTAATACAGTACGTATATAAGTCTCGTTGCCTTTCACGTTGTCAACCATCCATACACCTTTGAAAGTGTAATCGAGGGATGGTTGGTCAGAAGGGGCGAGATGTGGGTCACCTGTTTCAAGCATATCGCTGCCAGGGCTGCATGATAGCAGCGTGACTAATACTATAAATAATGGAAATATTCGCTTCATATTTGTACACGTTTTATTGCTTCTTTATCCATTAAACGATGAAGAAGGCCAAATACTGCATCAAGAAATGTTAAATTTTCACATCAATAATCTCTTCTTCGGTCGAGAGGTTGAAATCGCCTGGGATGGTGTTCTTGAGGGCTGCGGCAGCTAATGAGTAATTCAACTGCTTCTGCATGTCGTTAGGGAACAGATTGATGGCATGCAGCCAACCACCCATAAAGGCATCGCCCACACCAACTGGCTCCACCACATCAGGAATATCCATGATAGGCGCCTGCAGCAGTTTATTGTCGGTATAAAGCAGGGCTGTAAGGGTGTGATGGTTCGAACTTACGATATTACGCATACCCATCATCCAGTGTTTTACTCGGGGGTAGGCAGCATGCAACTCGTCGAACCACTCGCCATACTCTTTCATCTGCATAGTGAAGTTAGAGTCGGTAGCCGTGAATGGTGGCTGTGGATGCTGCGACAGCCAGTCGAACTCGATGGCATCGCCAAACATCATATCGCAGCGCGACAGCATGCGGCTCAATGTCTTTCTAGGCTCAGCGCCTTCGTACTTCCACAGGTTCTTGCGGTAGTTGATATCGAAGCATACAGTAATCCCCAACTCATCGGCCACGTCGAGTGCCTCGAAGGTAGCATCAGCAGCCTGTTGCGAGATGGCTGCCGTGATACCCGATACATGGAAGTAGTTGCAATCCTTCAGTATCTCGCGCCAGGGAATCATGCCTGGCTTCAGATCTGAATAAGCCGAGCCATTACGGTCGTAAATCACCTTGGCAGCACGCATGCCGGCAGCAGGCTCAAAGTAATAGGTACCAATGCGCTGTCCGCCATAAAGCACATGGCTGGTATCCACACCAAGCTCTGCTAAGCTCATGGCTCCTGCATGGCCTACTGGTGTATCAGGCAGTCGGGTAATATAGGTTACATCTTCGCCCTGGGTAGCTAACGATACGGCCACATTAGCCTCGCTACCACCATACTTACTGGTAAACAGGTCGCCCTGAGTCAGTCGCAGTTGTCCGGGCTTCGAAAACCTGAGCAACAGCTCGCCGAAAGTTACAATTTTCTTTCTATTCATGTTGGTAATTATCTGTAAACTTCGCTGCAAAGATACATATTTTAATTCAAAAAGACTTAATGTTACATTAATTTTTATATCTGTAAGATAATATAATATTTCATTTTGAAAAGATATGCAGAAAAGTATTACATTTGCACCCGTATTGAAAAGACTAAATAATGAAACTGTATCTGATCATATGGTTAATGTTGTGGGGCTCTGAGGTGTTTGCTCAGCGCAAACTGGTGGTGGCCAGCTTAGAGTCGAAAGCGCCGCAGCGTGATATCAAGGTTCGTGTTGATAATGGTGACGAGTTTGTTACCCCATGGAGCGGCGAGATAGAGGTGCCCGACAGTTTTAAGCGTATCACCCTGAGTCATCCCAAGTTCCAGCACCGTTATGTGCTGTACGATGAGCTGAAGAACGATACCATTTATTTGATACCAACCTTGCATGCCATCGACGAGGTAGTGGTGTATGGAACCGACCGTAGCAAACAGATGATGGCCAACATTATGCGACCTGCTGTCCCTAAGGAAGTGCCGCTGCCACAGGTAGTACCAGCTGGTCCCAATGTATTAGCCATATTAGGCTGGTTATTCGAAAAGACCGTGGCCCCAAAGATTGAGGCCAAACAGCGTAGAAAGAGAGCCCTGAAAGTAGTACGCCAGCAAGAGCAGGAGTATGAAGCCAAATGGGATGCCCTAAAGGCACCCCAGAAGTGACTACGATACTCTTTAACATATCTTGATGCAGTATTTTTACTTCTTAGTCGTTTTATGAGTAAAGAAGTTTTTTAAAAGCATTGAAATGAAACTAAAGGCAATCTTGATAGCGATGGTATTCGTATCGGCTATTACAACAAAAGCTCAAGATGTAAACTGGCAGACTAGAGTAGGAGGTGGCATTACATGCCTGTTTGGTGGTGTGTCAAACATCGACGAACGTACAGGCTTCCATATTGGTGGTGCTGCTGATATTGGTTTGTCGAAAAACGGCGTATTTAGACTGCAACCAGAATTACGATTTGAGCGTAATGGCTGGCAGTTTGATGGATATTATGGTAGCGAGCAGATTATGGAGGCACATTTCAGTACGCGACTCGACTATCTGAAACTGCCAGTGACGGTTGCTGTTCGTCTGCGATTGCCCAATCAATGTTTCATTACTTTCAAAACTGGTGCTTATGTGGCATACGGTCTGCAAGCTAAAACTCGTATGCACATCCTGAATACCGATTATGAGGAGACCTTCAGCGAGAACCATTTTAGTGGTTCCTGTGATTTTCATGGTATTGCTTATGATAATGATTCCCGTTCAACGGGCTATCCTAAATTCAGTCATTGGGATATTGGCTCTATCGGTGGCATCGACCTGACAATCCATCATTTTATCATTGGCGCAGAAGTGTCGTATGGACTGAAGCGTGTCTGCGAATCTGGTTTCATCGGTAGTCCGCTTGGTAACATTGCTACATTACTCCTAACCGGTGGTGGCCCCAAGAATATAAGTGCAGGTGTTTCTTTGGCGTATCAGTTCTAATCACTTTAATCTTCTGTGGCAAAGATACGCAAAATTCTCAAATCTCTTCTTCGGAATTCTCAAATCAAGTTTCTAATTTCTTTTTTATAAAAATATCTACCACTCTACCATCAATCAGTTGAAAAGTCTGATTTTATGCGGGTTTCCGAGGTGGTAGATAGGTGGTAGATAGGTTGTAGATGGTGGTAGAAGTACCACTATTTTCGCTTTGAGATACCGTTTTTTTTTGTTGGAAGGTCGCAGCGCTTTTGCCTAGAGAAAACACTGTTTTCTCAGTGTGAAAACACCATTTTCTGCCGTAGAAAACAGCATTTTCGCATATTAAAAATACCTCGTCTATTTGCTACCACTCTACCACCTATCTACCACCACCCCGCAAACCCGTATAAACAGGGCGTTTTAGCCCCTTGGTGGTAGAGTGGTAGATATTTTCGGAAATTTTTTTTAAGGGCGACTCTCGCCTTCGATGTATTGCGAAAGGAGCAGGTGTTCGCCGTCAAACATCACATAAGAGAACTGACTGATCCAGTCGCCTAAGATAATCATGCGGGCTTTCTTGGTGAGCTGCAGATCTACTTCGATGTGACGATGACCGTAGATGAAATAATCTACGTTA
>JAEEGG010010917.1_pt1 | contig 19936 bp, 13 predicted proteins | sample 9134161 | NCBI WGS metagenome assembly JAEEGG01 (sample SAMN16246543, study PRJNA631951) | gut metagenome | biome: gut microbiome; feature: rumen; material: CR-attached | host: Bos | place: Iran: Karaj | collected 2018-10 | reverse complement strand
ATGATTAAAAGGCTGGCTAGAATATACCATTTTAAATCCCTTACTCTCACAAGCGCGCCTCCCATAATGCATAATAAAAAACAAAAAACACTTTTTTATTCTTTTATCATTATAAATGAATTTCTATTTTTAGTCAAGTAATATGAAAATATGCAAATATTTAGAATAAAAAAATATTGGAGATTTTTAATCTCCAATAATTAATTAATCTTTTTAAATTCATCAAATTTTAATTCATTAGGTGTTGCACGACCAAACATATCTACCATTACAACTGCAATCTCTTTTTCAAGGTTAATAGCTGAAACAGTACCAATTTGACCCTTGAATGCGCCAGATGTAATTTCAACAGTGTCACCTGCATTAAGATCAATCTTTGGTGCTTCAAATAAGCCTAATTCTTTTAAAATCTTATCCATTTCTCTTTGTGGAACAGGTTCTGGCTTAGATCCTTGACCATGAGAGCCAAGTAAGCCTGTAACATTTTGAGTATTACGGATATTGAACCAGTCATCAGTATCCATTTCATATTTTTTAGAATCCTTTGAAGGAACAACTTCCATTTCTAAGAAAATATAACCAGGATATCTTTTATATACCTTTTGCTTCTTTTGATTATTTTTATCTAATTTATATTGACCTTGCTTATCTTTAACAAAATCAACATATGTAGGAACTAAGACTCTATGAAGTCTAGTCATATTAAGAGTTTCTCTTTTTCTTTCTAATGCTTGTTGAACTGAATCCTCATCACCAGAATAAGTTGTTGCGATAAACCATTTAATTTTATTTTCCATAGTTTACTCCTTTTCTATTTAACAATAAGCTTTAATAAGCCTACTAAGAAGTTATCATATAAAATGAATAACGCTGTTAAAACTAAAATAAATACAAATGTACGAATAATATTTCTTAAGAAATCCTTACCCTTTAACCATGAAATCTTTCTAAATTCAGGGAAGCATGGCTTATAGAATGGATATAAAGCATATATTAACGCAACAGTTGCAAGACCAATTAAAATCCACGCAAATACCTTTGGATGCTCACCAATCAATGGGAAATCATCTTTAACAATTAAGGCACCATTTAAAATTAAACATCCTAATACTAATGTAACAACTGAAACGAACACAAATAAATAATTTTCCCATTTATGTTCAGTCTTTAAATATTCACCAATACGATAGAAGCCTAAACGAGATTGCTTTTCTTCATTCTTTTCAATTCTCTTTTTAATCTTCTTTTCTACATCTGATTTAATCTTTTCATCTTCTTCTTGAGCTTTAGTATCTTCTGAAGCTTTTTCTTCAGCTGCTGGCTCATTTGCATTTTCTTCTTCTAAAGAAGCTTCTTCCTTCTTGTCTCTTTTTCTTGAAACAGTATAAGGATCATCAGATTTATTATCTTCTTTTATTTCTTCATTAGATTCTTTAACTTCTTCTGCTTCAGTTTCTTCTACTTTAGCTTCTTCCTTAGCTTCTTCAGGTTTTTCTTCTAATGGTTTTTCTTCTAATGGTTTTTCTTCATTATTAACTTTTTCTTCGCTAGATAAATCTTCATTTAGATCTTTTTCTTTGTTATCTTCCATTATCTTGTTTCCTTATGTATAGTATATTTATTACAATATTTGCAGAATTTTTTAAATTCTAGTCTTTCGCCCTTTTGTTGAGCTGATTTAGTTGTCGTATAATTACGATTTAAGCATTCTTGACAAACAAGTATAACCTTATCTCTCATAAAAAGACCTCCTTCTGCAAAGCAAAATAAAAAAGCTAATATTCCAAGCTTTGATTTATTTTAAATCACTTTGACCCTTATGTCAATGGAAAATTAGCTTTAAGTAGCTAATAATATCATTATATTTCTTCTTAACAATATAATATGAAACATTATAATATTTAGAATATTCTAAAATAGACATATTACCTATAACACATTCATTATATATATTTTGTAATAATTTATCTTCAAATAATCTTTCACCCTTATATAAATTATATGAAGGAGTATCATCTTCAAAATAAGATTCTTCTTCTAATATGAATTCTTTATAATAGCTTCTTTTTAATTCACGATTAATAGTCCTTCTTAAGCTTATCGCAAAATAAGTAAAGAAAGATACATCCATACTATTATCATAAAAATCAATACATTTTAATAATGTTAATAAGCATTCTATAAATAAATCATCCTTCTTATTACTATAAGGAATAAAATAATTAATATTTTTTTTAATATAGGGAGTATATTTTTTTAACATAAAATCCCTAGCATAATAATTATTTTCTTCCTTAAAGTAATATAAGAGTGCATAATCATTAAATATTATCAATTCATTAATTCGTAAAGTACAATTCCACAAGATACAGAAGCATTTAAGCTATTAACATGGCCCTTCATTGGTATTTGTAATATATAATCAGATTCATTTCTAACAGTCTTAGAAATACCTTTACCCTCATTACCAATTACAATTGCTAAAGAGGTATCCCTTTTTATATCAGAAAATCTTGATGTGCCATTCATATCAGTTGATACAATCCAATATCCAATATCCTTTAAAATCTTTAATGCATTTTGAAGACTATTAACATACATAATCTTAATATGCTCAACTGCGCCTTCAGATACATGAACTACAGTCTCTGATAAAGGACAAGATCTATTATTAGGTAATATAACTAAATCATATCCAAAGCATTCAGCAGATCTTAATATTGCACCATAATTATGAGGATCTACAACACCATCTAAAATAACAACTCTACCTGAATCTTTTTTAAATGATGTTAAATCTTCAATGTTATATGTTTTATAATCTTCTCTATATGCAATATAGCCTTGAGAATTCTTTTCATTATTAAAAAAAGAATTGGGCTTTATTTCATATTTATAACCATTATCTTTAATTAATTCTATAATCTTATTATCTTTTTTTAATACAGTATCACTTAAAATAATATTCTTTATAGGAGCTTTATATCTAACAGCCTCATATAAAGAATTTCTACCATATATTTTTATCATGCTATTCACCAATCCAGTACACAATTATTATAAACATAAAACATATTAAAAACAATAATTTATAATTGAGAAAAAAAGACTAAATTTAACAATTAAAATAGTGAGATGATATTAAAACCATCATCTCACTATTTTTTTACTATGCTTCGATAGATTCCCCGTCTTAAGCAGAATGCTCATCATCAACATTTACATTTTTTACAATTTTTGTATATTGACCATAAGAAATAGTAACATTATATTCGCCTGCTAAACCTTGTGAATAATCTTCAATTATTTGATCATTTGAATCTTTTACTTCAACTTTATATTCACTAGATGTAATTGAAATAATATTGCCATCAGTATCAGTTAATTTAACATCTGAAATAGAAATTGAAGCATCACCAGCTGTAACAGTTGCATCAATAGATGCTACTGTTGGAACACTATTTTCTTCATGAATTTCAAATGATACGAAGTTAATTGTATATCCTCCACCATTTTCACATTTATAATATCCTGCAGGTGCATTAGTAATTGTAATGCTACAATTATCTGATTTAGATATAAATGCTTGTCCTAAAGTTCCAGTTGCATCTATTGTGAATGAAGCTGTTGTACCATTATCTTTATCCTTTGTAATAGTTGCAATTAAAGTTGAACCATTATAAATCTTAACTGTTCTTCCATCGCCTAATTTAAATGATAATGTCATTTCAGATACATAGTTAGTAGTGAAATATGCATAATTTCCAGATTTTTGAACCTTTAAACCATTTGATGTTACTTGCATATTACCTGCAGATTCTGCAACACCAAATACAAATGGATTTCCATCAGAATCAGTCACTGTAAATGTTTCTGCAGTCTTGAAATTAGATGTAACTAATGTTCCTTTATCTGATTTAGTTAATTTAGTAAAATCAATTGATTCTATTCTATCAACCGCAATACCATATGAATCATACCATAATGCATAAATTGTTGTATTTTCTGAAATTGTGTTTTCAAAATTGAAATTCCAAGCCTTAAATGTTAAACCAGGTAATTTAGGAACTATTTCTGTTGGTGTAACTGTTGTACCTTTAACAATTTGAACAGTATCAACTACATCTTCAGCCTCTTCATTTACTTTAAATGTTACTGTTGCTTCTGTTTGAGCTCTATATTGTCTTACTAAAACATCAACACGATTCTTACACATAAGAACCCAATCTGCTACATCTTGTTCATAATTATCAGAACTATATTCAATACGTTTTAACATAGTGAAGGCTATATCTCTAAATTCTTTTAAGCTATCAATTAATCCTTTATAATTTGTAGCGCTTTGATCTAATACCTTGCTTCTTTCATCAAACATATATTGAGCAATTTCATCTGCGTTAGTTTTGTAATCAGCAAACCATGTTACATAATAATTAATATTTTCAAGAGTTTTATTATAATCAGCTTTTAATGCAGTTTTAGTATCATAATCATCTGAAACTAATAAATCTATTGCATCAACATCATCATAGAATGTATTCCATTCCATATCTTCTTTTGCTTTTGCTTTAGCATTATCAATTAAAGTATTATAATATTCAGTTAATTGTGCAATTGTTTTTTCATAGAATGCTTTAACTTCATTTATTTCAGCTTGTGCTGTAGAAGATAAATCAGCAATTTGTTCCATTGTACATGTTCTTAATAAGCCTGTTTCTTGAGCAATATATTTTTCTCTAATTAGATCTAATTTACCATTAGCTTCAGTAATTTCATCTTGAGTAATCCCTTCAACCTTAGCTATATAGTCCTTAGCAGTATCTGATGCTGCATCAACTGCAAGAATCTTATTTGATCTTATTGTCGCATCATCTAAATATCCAAAATTAGTTTCAAATGAATCACAAGTAGCTTTAACTTCATTTATTTCTTCTAATGATGTTGCTTCATTAACTAGATTATTTAAATTATCAAAATATGCATCTAATTCAGTTTTATAATATACATAATTAGAAGCTACTTGTGATTTTTTATTTGCAATATAAGCTAATGCTTCATTTACTATTGTTTCATTTGTTTTTATATTTGGTTTTACGCCAGTTAAATAATTTTTAAATATAGTTACAGCTTCTTCTTTTGTTTGTGATGCTTCTAAATCAGAAATTGCTTTATTTTTAGCTGTAGTAGCATAATCCTTACATAATGAATAATCAGTATCAAAATCATATGTTAAGAAATCTAAATTTATTAATGTTTTGAAATATGTTACTGTTCCTTCATAATCTAATGAATTAGAATCTGCAATCGCAAAATCATCAATATTTGCGCTACGCTTCTTATCATCACCTGCAGTAATACATCCTAAGCCTATTAAGAACATTGGTCTTGATGCTGTAGGTACTTGATAATCATTTACTAAAACATGATCATCTATTGCAATAGATAAATATCCTGTTTCAAAATCATATTTCCATAAGATTTCATATTCAGTATTTGCTTTATATTCAAATGGTGTTGTTGCTCTAAATGTATATACATCCTTACCATCTTTATCTTTTGTGATTTCAGACATAAATACTAAATCAATTTTCTTATCACCATTTGTTCTTAATGCAAATAATTTTTCAAATTTTGTTGCTGTATAGCCATAAAATTGAACCATTGACCAGCTACCATTTAATGCAGCATCAAGATGAACTGGTGTATATTTTAATGTACCTGTTACAACACCACTATAAATCATACCAAAATTAATATATGCTTCAGTTGATTGGGTAGAGTCATCTAATACAATTATTTTTCCTCCTGTTACAGAAACATTATTTAATTGAGTTTGCTCAGTTCTAGAATATAATCCTGGAGTTAATATATCAGCATCTGTATATAGTGAAACTTCTCTTCCTTCATCTTCATACCTATCAGAATAAATAAGGCCACTTGTTTCAGTTACAATTTGATAATATGATTTCTTTTCCCATACTGCATATAGATCAGTATTTGATGAAATTTTTTCTCCTGGAGTAACTAATGTTGTTCCACCATTAGTTTTAGACCAACCTAAGAAATTATGTTCTGAATCAGTTAAGGTAGGTAATTCTTCTGGTAAATTTGTAACACCAGTAACTTCATCAGGTAGGTCACCATATTCACTATGATAAGTTATAAAATATGTCTTTGCTGCCCAAACTGCATATAAATCAACATTAGATGAAATAGCCATACCATCATCAACAGTTTCAATTCCACCTTCAGTTTCTGACCAACCTATAAAATCATAATCAGAATCAGTTAATATAGGTAATGGATCAGGTAATTTTGTTACACCTGTTAAAGGTTGAGGTAGGGTACCATGATCTGAATGATAAGTTACAGTATATGTTTCAACAGTTGATGTTGATGTAGATGTACTTGTTTGCGCACTAGTAGTTGTTGATGTACTTGTGCTAGTTTGTGTGCTTGTTGAAGTACTTGTCTGTGTACTAGTTGATGTTTGTGTACTAGTTGACGTTGAAGTGCTTGTTTCAGTAGATGTTGAAACATCAGCTGAAGTATCAACTGTTTTAGTATCTTTTTTATCTTCTTTTTCTTTGCCGCAAGATGCAAGTGTGACTGCCGCTGTTGCAGCTAAAAATAATCCTAAAAATATTTTTCTTTTTTTCATAATAATCCTTTCTTGATAAAGCGCTTTCTTTATTTATTAAAAAAAATAAAATACATAAATATATTCTATATGATTTTTTGTCAAAAATAAACATAAAATAATAAGAATAATGCCTACTTCTAGGCATTATTCTTATTTTCCACCAATTGTTGGATTAATTTTAATCAAATATTCTCTTAATGACTTAAATCCTTTTACAATCCATGGGATTAAATTTGTAAATAATTTAATTAATGGAGATGCAAGTAAGCATAGCATTAATACAAATATTTTACTTGAAATAGATAATTCTCTTATAGTGCCACCCTTTGTTACAACTACGGCATTTTGATCAAATTTATAATTAGTTTTTAAATTACCAATGACTAAATAATAATCATCTGCAGTAACATCACTTCTTAAATTTAATAAATTATCAATATAATTTTCATTTGCACTATAATCTGTATAATAATCATCAATAATATAATGATCTTTTGTTGTATGCTTTATTTCAGGACCATAGAATTTATCATCAAGTGAGCATGATGTAACAATACTATTTAATCTATCTCCAGTATTAACAGAGAATTTATCATTTTCAACTAATGTTGTTCCATCATATTTACCAACACTTAATTCAACTTTTTCAGCATCAAATACTGTATCAGTTGTAGATCTATATGAAGCATAATTATTTGTTGGGAAATTTGCAAATGCAAAGGTGTCAAGTAATTCTTCTCCATTATAGAATTGCTTTTCATTTTTATTATATGTTAATAAATTATCACTAGAATCATAGAAATTATAACCTACTACATTTCCAGGTAAGCTAACCTTTTCACCAAATAATTCTGCAACATTTAATCCTGTTTCTTTAGCTTCTATATACATTCTATCAGTTCCTGATTCAGATAAAGCTTTAGAAATCTTTGGAATAACAATTAAATATTCTTCATCTTCTCTTGATGGATCATTATATGTTCTTTTAACCTGAACACCATTAATCCAAAGCTCATATACACCTTGCATATTATCGCCTGTTTCAGGATCCTTATGGGCTTTAATTTCAGGTTCAATATCACTTTTTAATGCATCATTGATAAATTTATCAGGAACCTTATATTTATATTCTTGTGAATTATCACCATTAATAATATAATTGCTTCCTTTAATTTCAATTGTAGGCATTAAAGAATATGTTTTAATATGGCTATTACCAGATGTTTCTTTTCCATATGGTGTGTAATATCCATAATATGAATTTTCTCTTGTCAAAGATATTTTTACATAATTTCTTTGATTTTTATAATACATATGTCCAGATGAATCTAGATATAAATTATCTTCAAAATTATCTTCATAATTGAAATTATCAATTTTATAACCAGACACATATATTAAACCATTTTCATCAAATGATAAATCAGGTAAATCTAATTTAACAGTAGTAATCTTACCGTTAATTGCATAATATAATGTGTTAGATGTTGAAGAATTCATATAATTTGCAGTTATTGTATCAGTTGTATTGTTGTTATCAACCTTTAAGCTTACTGCATTAGATGAATATGTTCCATCTACATTCTTTGGATAATAATAAACTATTTTACCATCCATTACATATGTATAATCATCTGATATGTTAATTGATGGATAATTCTTAATTGACACTATTTTTACTTCACTAGAATAATATTCTGAATATGATGTTAATGGTCTTAATTCAAATAATTTTGGAATTAAGAATATACATATTAAGAATAATGTATAGCATACTGTAACTAATATACGATGTAATTTATTCCATGGCTTACAAATCTTAAATAAAACCATCATACATGTATGAGTTGCAGAAATGACAATTATTGTAGTTCTTGTAACATCATCAAAATATAATGATTTAGTTAATGCAAATACAATAATTGAAATAATTAATACAGTGAAGGCACCCGGTAGTGCTTCTTTCATAACGTTGACAATAAATTTACCTTTAAATGGACTATTATTTGGTTCCATTACTAAGAATAATGATGGTAAACCAATACAGAATAAATCAATCATGAAGAATTGATTTGCAGATAAAGGATAAACTCCTGTCATTAATCCTTGAATTGCTAAAAATAATGAGAAGAATGTCTTAGTTAAGAATAATGCAGAAACCTTAGTTATATTATTAATAACTCTTCTACCTTCTGCAACAACATAAGGCATTGAATCAAAATTTGAATCTACTAATACTAAGTGTGAGCAATTTCTTGCAGCATCTGAGCCAGATGCCATAGCAATTGAGCAATCTGCTTCCTTTAAGGCTAAAATATCGTTGATACCATCACCTGTCATAGCAACAGTCTTGCCCATTTTCTTTAATGTTTGAACTAATAATTTCTTTTGATGTGGTGTAACACGACCAAATACATTATATCTTGCAGCTGAAAGGATAACCTCGTTATCTGTCATACCATCTAAAGATACATATTTATCATAATTTAATACACCAGCTCTTTCAGCTATTTTAGATACTGTAACTGGGTTATCACCTGAAATAACCTTAACCTCTACACCTGATTCAATGAAATATTCAATAGTCTTTCTTGCATCAGGACGAATATTATCTTCAATTAATATTAATGATAATAATTCCATCTTAGAATTAGGAAGTGTATTGTTGTCAACAATATCACCATCCATTCTTACAAGTGATAATACACGATAGCCAAGTTTTGCATATCTTTCAATTTCTTTTTGATATTTTTTATATCCTTCTTGTAATACAAATTCAGGAGCACCTAAAATAAATGTGCCATATTTTTCAAAGCTTGCAGCTTCATATTTAATTTTAGAATTAAATACGATAACACCTGTTTCCTTTAATGTAAATTCATTACCATATCTTGATTTTAATGCTTTAGATGTAAAGTTATTATCCTTTGTAGCATTTAAAAGTGCGGATATTATATCGCCTGTTTTAAGCTCATATTCCTTATTATAATTAATTTCATTACGAACCTTCATTGTACCATCAGTAATTGTACCTGTCTTATCTAGACATATACAATTAACTCTTGCAAGCATTTCGATACAATATAATTCTTGAACTAATACATTCTTTTGACCAAGATTTAATACACCTACAGTTAATGCTATAGATGCCATTAAAAATAAGCCTGATGGAATCATACCAATTACAGCACCACACATCTTTCTAACTGAATATGTGAATGTTTGATCCTGTCTAAAATACATAATTATAAATAATAATGTACCAAGTACAATGACTGGAACAGTCATAACCTTAATAATTAAATTTAATGAGCCAAGCAAATCACTTTTTGGCTTTTTATAAGCCTTAGCTTGGTTAGATAATTTTTCAATATAATTATCTTGACCAACATGCTCAACTCTTGCATAGCATGTTCCTGATGCAACAAATGAGCCTGATAATAAATTATCTCCAGGATGCTTAACAATTGGTTCAGATTCACCTGTTAATAATGATTCATTAACCTCAACGTCGCCTTCTACAACAATTGAGTCGGCAGGAATTTGATTACCACTTCTTAAGACAATAATATCATCTATTACGATATCAGCTGTAGATATTTCATGCTCTTCACTATCTCTTACAACTGATGCAGTAGGTGATGTCATTAATGATAATTTATCAATCATATTCTTTGCTCTTATTTCTTGAATAATACCAATTATGATATTACATACTGCAATAAGTAAGAATGTTAAATCTAAATATGCATTAACAAATATTAATAAAGCTGCTAAAAAGAAAATTAAGAAGTTAAAGAATGTGCAAATATTAGAAACAAATATTTTACCTAAGGATTTAGAAGTCTTTTTCTTTGTTCTATTACATAAATTTAAAGACATTCTTTCTTCAAATTCTTCATTTGTTAAACCTTTATCAAAAGGAGCTTCTACTCTTTTAATTTCAATATTGTTTTTAATAGCTTCTTTTCTATTTTTCTTCCTTTGCTTTAAAAGCTCTCTATCATTTTTTCTTTGAACCTTTAATTCAGCTTGTCTTTGACGTTTTTCTTCTCTAGATAATTCTTTAGTATCTTCTATATCCTTTATCTCAATAATTGAAGAAGGTTCATCGTCATCAATATTCACTTTTTCTTCTTCAGGGAATGATGATTCTTCTAAAGCCTTCTTTAGTTCCTCATCAGACATGTTATCGAGATTAAAGTCTTTCATCTTTTTCTCCTAATTTAAAAATTAAATTTATTAATTCTTCTAATCTGGAAATATTATTTTGTAAATATAAATAACCAATTAATGCTTCAAATCCAGTAGCCTCTAAATATGTTTTAACATCCATATTTGCTCTACGTGAATGAATATGTGAGTTTCTACCTCTTTTATATATTTCGATTTCATCTTCTTTAAGTATATCATTATTTAATAAATATTGCACATAAAATGATTGTCTCTCGCCCTTAGTATATATTTGCTGAAGGTTATGTAGATCATTTACCTTGCTATATCCTTTAAAAATGAAATGCTTTCTTACATATATTTCATATACACAATCACCAATATATGCTAAAGATAAACCATTTAATAATTGAGGATCTATAGTATGTTCCATGATATTAATTCATTACGATATAAATCAGCTTTTTCAAAATCTTTATTATTTCTTGCATCCATCCATTTACGATATGTATCAAGCTGTTTATCGTTCATTCTTTCAATAAATAAATTAATTCCTAAAACATCTAAAATAGTTTTAAATGTATTAGTTTTTACCGCAAGCTCATCATAATCTTTATTTCTTAAAGAAACATTAATAACTTTTTGAATATCATTTAATAATGTTAAAACATTTTGAACATTAAAATCATCATCCATAGCTTCTTTAAATTTATTGATATCTTCATCATTTAATTTATTTGTTTCTTTATCTAAATACATTAATGTATATAATGAATTCTTGTAGCATCTTTGCCATTTTTCATATTCTTTTTTATATTGATCTTTTAATTCATCAGTATATGAAATAATACTTCTATATGGTGAAAATAAAATTAATGAACGTAAAATCATACCTTCTTCTTTAGTATTAATGTCTTTTACATAAATAACATTACCTAAAGATTTACTCATCTTTTCACCCTTAAGGTCTAATCTTCCTACATGAATCCAATATTTAGCTAAATGATGATGATATAATGCTTCACATTGGGCAATTTCATTTTCATGATGTGGGAATTTAAGATCCATTCCGCCACCATGAATATCAAGTGTATCACCAAATAAACGATGATTCATACATACACATTCAGTATGCCAGCCTGGTCTACCTAGGCCAAATGGTGATTCAAATTTAATACCTTTATCTGTCTTTTTCCATAATGCAAAATCAAGTGGACTTTCTTTCTTATCGTTAATATCAATTCTTGCACCTGATTCTAAATCCTCTTTAACCTGATTTGAAAGACAGCCATAATCTTCAATTTTAGATACACGGAAGAAAACATCTCCATCAATTTCATATGCATATCCTTTTTTAATTAATTCATCAATGAAATTAACCATATCTGGAATATATTCAGTTGCATGTGGAATTAATTTAGGCTTTTGTGAGCCAACTGTTTGGCAATCTTTAAAATATTGATTTTCAAAAAATGTTGATATTTCTTTTTCAGTTTTATTTTCTTCAATTGCTTTATTGATAATTTTGTCATCAATATCAGTGATATTTGATGCATAATTTACTTCATATCCACAAAATTCTAAATATCTTCTTAGCATATCGTAAAAAATAACTGGTCTTGCGTTACCTATATGTATATAGTTATAAACTGTAGGTCCACATACATACATATTAACTTTATTTTTATTTTGAGGAATAAATTCTTCCATTTTATTTGTTAATGAATTATAAATTCTAAGTGCCATAATGATAACCCCTTTTAGAGAAAAAGAGCGATGACGCTCTTTTTTAATTTTTATAATAAATAATTGTCAGTTAAATAAGCTTTAATATCAGCATTAAGATGCTCATATGTTGCACCATTATTTGATGTTTGACATTCAATAAATTTTGAGCTTCCTTCTGGAGATGCAAAATCAACTACATAAATCTTTCTTGTACCTTTAGTGTAATAATTTGAGAATGTCTTTTCTGTAACATCTTCAGCTAAAGTAAATTCTTCACCATCTTCTGTTTCATAATAATCTTCAATTGAACTAAAGCTTGTTGCCTTATTTAATAAATAATATTTTACACCATCTTCAAATTCAGTAATTTCTACTTTAGTTAATGTATTATCTTCTGCTCGAATATAATAATTCTTTTCTGAAGAATATTCTGCTGTATTAACTTCTGGTAAATAATAATTTGAGAAATTAGATTCTAATACATCTGTTTTTTCAACATATGTATCAGATACTAATTCATAATATGTTTCATCTAAACTATAGCTTGTAGCCTTTGAATATTCATCATTAGCTAGCATATTAACAATTGTTTCATCCTTATAATATACATAAGACTCTGAAATTTTATTAAATGGATCATATGCTAAGCCTAAGAAGCCTGAAACATTTACTTTATTTTTTGACATTTTATAATCAGAATAATCTGCAACAATTGCGGCATCTTCTGCAATAGGTCCTGCATGTAATTCCATTGAGGTAATTGCTAAACAATTTTCAATATTAATTGAACCTGATCCTCTAGCGTTAGTTCCTGCGAAGCCACCAACTGCTAAAGTGAAATTATTATATGATGTATTTGTTGACATTGTATATTTTGAAATTACAATTTCATTATCTGAATAACAATCTTTAATTGCTGATGGAGTACCAACGTTTCCTACAAAGCCTCCAACATAATTAATACCTTGTGTTGATGTTTCATAATTTAAGGCAGCCTTAATTGTTCCAATTGCGCTTGAATTTGAAATGATTGAAGGTGCCTCTTCGCCTGGTTTACCTAAAGCTTCACCTGTAATTTCACCAACATATAAGCCACAAATAACATTTAATGATGATTTAGTTAATTTTAAATTGAAATTCTCAACTTTATTATTTGTAAATAAGCCACCATCTGCATAGCCTACTAAGCCACCTAAACGATATGCTGTTGATGCAAGATCGCATTCAACTGTCATATTTGAATCTTTAATTGTAACATTATCAACAATAGTCTTAGATGCTTCACCAATTAAGATACCACCATCAAAGCCTGATCTTGAGGCACTAACTGTTGCATTTTCAATTGTTAAATTCTTAATTGTTGCGCCATCAGTAAATCTAAATAAACCAATATCAGTATTTGATTCTAATACGAAATTTTTAATTGTTTTACCATTACCATCAAATGTGCCTTTAAATTTATTTGTTGCATTGAATGGTAAAGTTACTGTACTACCGGCAAAATCAATATCATTTTCTAAAGTATAATATCCTTCTTGTTGAATGCTATTTAAGAAATCTTCTGCATTCTTAATTGATATTGCATCATCTTCTGTATTATTTGAAGATGTTTTAAATTTATCATTTCTTAAAACTGATGTATCTCCATCAAATGTTAAATATAATTCAAATCTATATTCAGTTGCTGCATCTAAATTATTAAATGTTAATTCATAGCTTGTGATAACTGATTTACCAGAGAAATCTAAATCCTTATAGTTCTTATAATCATCATTACCATCTTCTTTAACTAAATAATATTTAACAGATAATTTTGCAGTTCCTTTTTTAATATTTTCGTTTGTAGGGAATGTATATTTTAATGTAATTGATGATGTTGTAGTAGTTGCTTTTACATCAATATTGTCACCGCTTAAGCCAGAGCCTTCCTTTTTACATGCCATAAGCGTAATCATCAATAACATTAATAAAGCTGTTAATATAGCGAAACGTTTTTTCATTATGATACCTCTTTATTTATGGACGAAATTTTCCATTATGCTCTAATTATACATTAAAGCTTTATTTGATACAACAAAAAAAATGAATGTTTATTTTATAAATAAAAAGTAAAATAATTTAACCATTTTGACTTTTTATGCTATAATGCTTATAATGTTTCTATATTTTTTTAAGAGGTGGCACATTAATGTTTAAAATTGGATTAGATGTAGGCTCTACAACAATAAAAACAATTGTTCTAGACGAAAACGAAAACATTATTTATAAAGACTATAAAAGACACTACTCTCATATTAAAGATAATATTATTTTAAAGCTCAATGAGCTTATAAAAGAAAATATTGTACCTGATGAGGTTAATTTAGCCATTTCAGGAAGTGCCGGTATGGGTATTGCTGAAGGACTTGGAATTCAATTCGTTCAAGAGGTTTATTCAACAAGAATTGCCGCAAATAAGCTAATTCCTGGTACTGATTGTATTATTGAGCTTGGTGGTGAGGATGCTAAAATTTTATTCTTAACTGATGGTCTTGAGGTTAGAATGAATGGTTCTTGTGCTGGTGGAACTGGTGCATTTATTGATCAGATGGCTACATTATTGAATGTAGATATTACTGAAATTAATGGTCTTGCAAGTGAACACCAAAAGCTATATTCTATCGCTTCAAGATGTGGTGTTTTCGCAAAAAGTGATATCCAACCACTTCTAAACCAAGGTGCATCTAAACAAGATATTGCCGCATCAATTTTTTATGCTGTAGTTAACCAAACAATTGGTGGTCTTGCACAAGGAAGAGAAATTAAAGGTAAGGTTGCATACTTAGGTGGACCTTTAACATTCTTATCAGAATTAAAGGTTGCATTTGATAAGGTATTAAATACTAATGGTATTTCACCTGAAAATTCTTTATATTATGTTGCACTTGGTGCTGCATATTGTGCTAAAGAAAAGGTATCTATTAAAAAGACTTTAGAAAATTTAGAAATATTTACTAATAAATCTACTTATGCATTTAATTCACCTTTATTTAATAATGAAAAAGAATATAAAGAATTCTTAGAAAGACATGATAAAGATAGAGTTGAAACTCTACCTTTAGATAATTATGATAAACCACTTTATTTAGGTATAGATTCCGGTTCTACTACTTTAAAATTTGTATTAGTAGATGAAGATGGAAATATTAGATATTCATCTTATAGCCCAAATAAAGGTAATCCAGTATCAGTTATTAAAGATATATTTACAAAATTATATGATAAATATCCTAATATGAATATTGTAGCTTCTGCTGCAACAGGATATGGTGAAGATTTAGCTAGAAATGCATTTATGCTAGATGGTGGTATAGTTGAGACTATGGCTCACTATATGGCCGCATCTAAATTTATGCCAAATGTTGATTTCATTATCGATATTGGTGGGCAAGATATTAAATGCTTCAAAATAGAAAATAAAGCTATCGCAAATATTTTCTTAAATGAAGCTTGTTCTTCTGGTTGTGGTTCATTCTTACAAACATTTGCTAATGCTTTAGGCTATAAAATTGAAGATTTTGCTAAATTAGGCTTAATGGCTAAAAAGCCAGTAGATCTTGGTTCAAGATGTACAGTATTTATGAATTCATCTGTTAAGCAAGCCCAAAAAGATGGTGCAACAATGGATAATATTTCTGCAGGATTATCAATTTCAGTTGTGAAAAATGCATTATATAAGGTTATAAGAGTTGCATCTAAGGAAGAGCTTGGTAAAAACATTGTTGTACAAGGTGGTACATTCTTAAATAAGGCTGTATTAAGAGCTTTTGAAAAGGAATTAGGAATTGATGTAGTATGTCCTAATATCGCGGGCTTAATGGGTGCTTATGGTGCTGCATTATATGCAAAATCATTAAAAATTGAACATACTTCTACTATTAATAAGGAACAATTAAAATCATTTAAGCATGATGTAATTAATATTAATTGTAATGGTTGTTCAAACCATTGCTTATTAACAATTAACACATTTAATGATAATCCAAATAAATTCATATCAGGAAATAGATGTGAAAAGCCTCTTGGCATTAAAGCTGATTCTAAAGGTGAAAATTTATATGAATTTATGAGAGAAAGATTATCATCATATAATCAGGTTGCAGATGCAAAGCGTGGCACTATCGCAATCCCACTTTGTTTAAATATGTATGAGCTATTCCCATTTTGGTATACATTCTTTAAAAATATGGGATTTAATGTAGTATCATCAGGATTTTCTAATGCAGAAATATTTAGACTTGGCGTTCATACAATCCCATCAGATACAGTATGCTACCCTGCTAAATTAGTTCATGGACATATTGAAAAATTAATGAATGAAGGATATAAAAATATCTTCTATCCTTCTATGACATATAATATTGATGAAAATGGTCATAAGGGTATAGGTGATAACCATTATAATTGTCCTATTGTTGCATATTACCCAGAAAATATTATTAATAATGTTGATGCAATAAAGAATATTAATTTCATTAGTGATTTTATTACCTTAGATAATCCTAAGGTATTAAAAACTAAAATGAAAGAAATATTATCTAAATATTTTAGTGGTATTAAACAAAAGGATGTTAATAAATCAATTGATTTAGCTTTTGAAGAATATAAAAATTATTTAACTGATATAAGAAATAAAGCTAAAGAATTTGTTTCTAATGCTAGAGAAAAAGGAAGACAAATAATCGTTCTTGCAGGAAGACCTTATCACACAGATCCTGAGGTTAACCATGGTATTGATAAGCTTATCGCATCACTTGGTGCTACAGTTATTACTGAAGAAAGTGTATCTTACCTAGAGGATAAATTCCCAGTAAGAATATTAAATCAATGGACTTATCACCAAAGATTATTCCAGGCTGCAAGATATTGTACACATGAAAAGGATATGAATTTAGTTCAATTAGTATCATTTGGATGTGGACTTGACGCTGTTACAACAGATGAATGTAAATCAATACTTGAAGCAAAGGATAAGATTTATACACAAATCAAAATTGATGAAATTACAAATTTAGGTGCAGTAAAGATTCGTTTAAGAAGTCTTTTCGCAGCCTTAAAACAAAGGGAGGATAAAAATGGAGAAAGATAAATCTCTTGAACCATATATTGATGATAATTATCAATTCCCTAAATTTAATCGTTCAATGGTTAAAGACCATACAATTTTAATCCCTTCTATGCTTGATATACATATGGCTTTATTTGAAGGCGTATTAACACAAGCAGGATATAAGGTTGAAATATGTAGAAATGAAGGAAAAGATGTAGTTGAAACAGGATTAAAATATGTTCACAATGATACATGCTTCCCAGCACTATTAGTTATTGGTCAATTTATTGATAATTTAAATCATAGAACTGATCATGATAAATTAGTATTATTAATAACTCAAACAGGTGGAGGCTGTAGAGCTTCTAATTATATCCACCTTTTAAGAAAAGCTTTAATTAAAGCTGGCTATGGCTTTATACCTGTATTATCATTAAATGCTGCAAACCTTGAAAAGGATGCAGGATTAGATATTACATTTAATTTAATTAAAAAGGTTGTTGCAGCCATGACATATGGCGACCATTTAATGTATTTAAGAAATAAAACAAGATCTTATGAAAAAAATATAGGAGATACTAAAAATTTAGTAGATTCTTGGGTTAAAAAATTATTAGATCAATTTAAGATAAATAAAGGTATTTCTTATAGAGCGTTAAAGAAAAATTTAAATTTAATTGCTAAAGATTTTGGCAATCTAGATCTTGATTTATCACATGCAAAACCAAAGGTTGGTATTGTAGGTGAAATATATATTAAATATGCAGCACTTGGTAATAACCACCTAGAAGATTTCTTAGTATCAGAAAATGCTGAAGCAATGGTTCCAGGACTATTCGGCTTTGTCTTCTACACATTATATAATGGTATTTATGATCATTTATTATATGCAAGAAGTAAAAAAGCCGCAATAATTAATAAATTCATTATTTGGTATTTACATAGAAGAGAAAAAATGATGGTTAAAGCCATTAAGAAAAATACTAATATTACACCTATGAAATATTTTAAATATACAAAAGATATGTCAGAAGGTGTTCTAGACCATGGTGTTAAAATGGGTGAAGGCTGGTTACTTACAGCTGAAATGATGGAGCTTTGTGAAACAAATTATGATAATATCATCTGTGTTCAACCATTCTCATGCCTTCCAAATCATATTTGTGGTAAGGGCGTAATGAAGAAAATTAGAAAAACATTTGAAAATGCCAATATTATTGCAATTGACTACGACCCATCACAAACAAAGGTAAACCAAGAAAATAGAATTAAATTAATGCTTTCAATTGCTCGTGAAAGAATTAGTGATGATGAAAAGGCAAAATTATAATGGATATATTTGAAAATATCAAAGATAAAGATCTTCTTCTATCACAAATTAAATTAATAACTAAAAAATATAAAAAAGGAGATATCATTTTTAACGAAAATGATATCTGCTTTTATCTATCTCATATTAAAAAAGGTCATATTACAGCTAAATTATCATTACCTAAAGGTAAAGATTGTATTGTAAGAGTCTTAAATGAAGGTGAATATATAGGTATTAATTTATTATTTTCATCTAATCCAAAATATAAAGCATCATTTATCGCAGATAATGATGTAATATTAGAATTAATTAATAAAGATGATTTATTATCATTATTATTAAAAAATAAAAAAATATTAGAAAATACATTATCTATTATTTCTGATTTTGGTATAGTTCAAAATGAACATATTAAATTATTATCAAGAAAAACAATAAGATCTAAGATATGTTATATTTTATATAAGAAATATAAAGAAACATCTAAATTAATATTTATTTTAGATTATAATAAAACAAATCTTGCATCTTATTTAAATGTAGAAAGAGAATCATTATCTTTAGAAATAAAAAAGATGATTGATGAAAAAATAATTAAAAATAATAGAAATGAATATGAAATATTAAATTTAGATAAAATAATAGATGAAATTTAAAAAAGAACCTGTCAAAGGTTCTTTTTTTAATAATTAAATAAATCTTCTATTTCATATACAGAATAATTTACTACAGTTATACCTGCTGATAATATATTAGTATTATATGAATCATATGTTCCAGTTATCAAAATAATATCTTCAAATAAAAATGATTGTGGATATTTTTCATATTCTATTTTTAATAAAACATCATATGAAGCTGTTGTATTAAATGTTTGACTAGTACTAAATTCTTGATAAATATTATTATTTAATTCTTAAATACTTAAAATACTAGTTGATTCCTGTATGTATGTTGTTTCTATTTTAATAATTTAAAAATTATCATTTAT
>JAEEGG010010913.1_pt1 | contig 19938 bp, 9 predicted proteins | sample 9134161 | NCBI WGS metagenome assembly JAEEGG01 (sample SAMN16246543, study PRJNA631951) | gut metagenome | biome: gut microbiome; feature: rumen; material: CR-attached | host: Bos | place: Iran: Karaj | collected 2018-10 | reverse complement strand
AAGATATATTTTCCGGTGTTCATCGAATGACTGATTTGCTTTTGGATTGCAAAAGTAGTCAATTCAAATCGTCACCGTCAATTTTCTGCTCTAAAACTCTATATTTAAGTAATTTACAAACATCTCCACTATTATTTAGTGGACACTAGTGACACAATGTTACAATGAATTGTATCGCGATTAGTCAGAATAGTTACAAAAGAACGCAAAGGTTTTCGTAGGTTTTAACGTTATATGACATTTCAAATTTGGTAGTTTCGACAAAAAACACTATCTTTGCACTCGCAATTAAAAAAGAATTAAAACAATATTTAAAAATGAAACCACTAAACAAACAGTTTGCTCCAAAGAGCGTAATGCCTGAAAAGGTGATTCAGTTCGGCGAAGGTAATTTCCTCCGTGCATTTGTAGATTGGATTATCTGGAACATGGACCAGAAAACAGACTTCAATGGTTCTGTAGTTGTTGTACAACCTATCGAGAAAGGTATGGTGGACTGGCTCAATGCCCAAGACTGTCTTTATCATGTGAATCTTCAGGGTCGCGAGAACGGAAAGCCCGTAAACACCTTAGAGCGTATCGATGTCATCAGCCGTGCTCTGAACCCCTATAGTCAGAATGCTGCTTTTATGGCTCTTGCTGACCAGCCAGAGATTCGTTTCGTCATCTCTAACACTACAGAGGCTGGTATTGCTTTCGATCCATCCTGTAAACTTGAAGATGCGCCCGCCAGTTCTTATCCTGGCAAACTTGTACAGTTGCTGTACCGTCGTTATCAGACCTTCAACGGTGATCCAACTAAAGGTCTTATCATCTTCCCATGTGAGTTGATTTTCCTTAATGGCCATGTGCTGAAGGAGTGTATTTATAAATATATAGATCTTTGGAACCTTGGCGCAGACTTTAAAAAATGGTTCGAAGAGGCTTGTGGCGTATACGCTACACTCGTTGACCGTATCGTTCCAGGTTTCCCACGCAAGGAGATTGCTGAGATTCAGGAGAAGATCTCCTATCGCGATAATCTGGTCGTTCAGGCAGAGAACTTCCACCTTTGGGTCATTGAGGCTCCCAAGGAAGTGGCTCAGGAGTTCCCTGCAGATAAAGCCGGACTGCATGTGCTGTTTGTGCCTTCTGAGGAGCCCTACCACAAGCGTAAGGTGACGCTGCTGAATGGCCCTCATACCGTATTGAGTCCCGTAGCATTCCTTAGTGGTGTAAACATCGTGCGTGATGCTTGCAATCACGAAGTAATAGGAAAATATATTCATAAGGTACAGTTTGATGAACTTATGCAGACCCTTGACCTGCCGATGGACGAGTTGGAGAAGTTTGCCGGTGATGTGTTGGAACGCTTTGATAACCCATACGTTGACCATCAGGTAACTAGCATCATGCTTAATTCCTTCCCCAAGTTCCAGGCCCGTGACCTTCCTGGTGTGAAAACTTATCTGGATCGTAAGGGTGAACTGCCTAAGGGATTAGTATTTGGTCTTGCTGCCATCATTACATACTACAAGGGTGGTAAGCGCGAAGATGGTGTAGAGATTGTTCCTAACGATGATCAAAAGATCATGGATCTGCTGAAAGAACTCTGGGCCACTGGCGATACTCAGAAGGTTGCTGACGGTGTTCTTGGTGCTGAGTTCATCTGGCAGGAGGATCTGAACAAGATTCCTGGTCTCAACGAGATGATTAAGCAAGATCTCGACCTTATCAAGAGTGTTGGTATGCTCGAAGCCGTAAAGAGCATCTTATAAAGTAAAAAAACTATTGAGCAATTCGATAGAGATTAAAGGGGCGAGGGTCAACAATCTGAAGAACGTTGACATCACTATTCCCCGTAACCAATTCGTAGTGATTGCCGGAGTCAGTGGCTCCGGCAAATCATCTTTGGCCTTCGACACACTCTATGCCGAGGGACAACGCCGTTATGTGGAGAGTCTTTCCAGTTATGCCCGTCAGTTCCTTGGAAGGATGAATAAACCTGAGTGTGATTTCATCCGTGGAATACCACCAGCTATCGCCATCGAACAGAAGGTCATCTCAAGAAACCCGCGTTCCACAGTAGGCACTTCGACAGAGATTTACGAATATCTCAGATTACTCTTTGCCCGTATCGGGCGTACATATTCACCCGACAGTGGCTGTGAGGTAAAGAAACACTCAACAGATGACATCGTCAGAAAAGTCTTAGAGTATTCCAAAGGAACGCGTTTTGTGGTCATGTCACCTATCCACCTGTCAGAAGGCAGGACGATGGAACAGCAACTGAAAGCCTATCTGTTGGAAGGCTATGCTCGTATCTACGTGAATGGTAATTTCCTACGAATCGACGATTATCTCTCCGAGTACTCTGGAAAGTCTGATTCTCCAGAGTTATCCGATATCTACCTTGTTGTCGACCGCATGAGCGTTGACGACTCCAAAGATGTCATAGCACGTCTTGTTGACTCAACTGAAACCGCTTTCTATGAAGGACATGGTGAGTGTAGAATACTCTTCCCGCCAACCATCTTCTACGATTTCTCGATGAAGTTCGAGGCTGACGGTATCACTTTCGAGGAACCCTCAGACCAAATGTTCTCTTTTAACTCTCCAGCAGGAGCATGTCCCGAATGCCAAGGTTTCGGACGCATCATCGGTATCGATGAGAAACTGGTGATTCCCAATACCACACTGTCCCTCTATGACGGTTGTGTGATCTGCTGGCATGGTGATAAGATGAAAGAGTGGCAAGAGTGGTTCATCCGTCATGCAGCGAAAGATGACTTTCCCATCTTTGAGTCATATATGAACCTGAGCCAGCAACAGAAGGACTGGCTTTGGCATGGACTTCCTTCTGATAAGGGAAAGAAGGAGCGGCCTTGTATCGACACTTTCTTTGAGATGGTGAAAGACAATCAATACAAAATCCAGTATCGTGTGATGATGGCTAGGTACAGAGGAAAGACGACTTGTCCAAAATGTCACGGTACACGTCTGAAGCCTGAAGCTAACTTTGTGAAAATAGGTGGACGAAGTATCACCGATCTGGTTCAGATGCCTATTATCAGACTTAAAGAATGGTTTGATCATCTTGATCTTGAACCCCATGAGCAGGAGATCGCCAAACGTTTGTTGACCGAAATTCGTAGTCGACTGCAATTTCTTCTGGATGTGGGACTTGGCTATCTGATGCTCAACCGTCTCTCGAATACTCTTTCTGGAGGTGAGAGTCAGCGTATCAATCTCTGTACATCATTAGGAAGTTCGCTCGTCGGATCACTTTACATCCTCGACGAGCCCAGTATAGGTCTTCACTCCAGAGACACCGAAAGACTGATTCATGTGCTGAAGGAACTGCAGTCATTGGGTAATACCGTAGTGGTTGTAGAACACGATGAAGAGATTATGCGTGCTGCTGACCATCTGATAGACATCGGTCCTGACGCAGGAAGATTAGGAGGTGAGATCGTCTTTGATGGTGATGCAAAAGACATCAAGGAAGATGCGCTCAAGAAATACCCACATAGCTACACGGTGAAGTATTTGCTACATGATGAGAATATACCCGTGCCAGTAAGTCGGAGACCATGGAACAGGCATATAGACATCAAAGGCGCAAGGATGAACAACCTGCGAGGCATCGATGTAGAAATACCTTTGAATGTCATGACAGTGGTGACAGGAGTCTCTGGTTCTGGCAAGTCGAGCCTGATAAAGGGAATCCTCTACCCCGCCCTTAAGCGTCACCTTGGTGATATCTGTGATACACCGGGCGAATATCTCGGATTGGCAGGCGATATTGATGCCGTAAAACACGTGGAGTTCGTTGATCAGAACCCCATAGGCAAGAGTACCCGCTCTAATCCTGCCACTTACGTGAAGGCCTACGATGCCATACGTGACCTCTATTCTGATCAGCCATTAGCCAAACAGATGGGCTTTACACCGCAATACTTCTCGTTTAATGCCGACGGGGGGCGCTGCGACGAATGTAAAGGTGCAGGAGTCATTACTGTAGAGATGCAGTTCATGGCCGACCTTGTTTTGGAATGTGAAGTCTGTCATGGAAAGCGTTTTAAACATGATATCCTTGATGTGAAATTCCATGATAAAAACATCGATGATGTCCTGAATATGACCATTTCTGAAGCTTTGGAATTTTTCACCAAACATGGGGAAAGTGTCATCGTCAAACGTCTGAAAACTCTTCAGGACGTTGGTTTAGGCTATATTAAACTGGGCCAGAACAGTTCATCACTCTCCGGTGGTGAAAACCAGCGTGTAAAACTGGCATATTTCATCGGACGGGAACAACAAGAACCCACACTATTCATCTTCGACGAACCTACAACAGGTCTGCATTTCCACGATATCCAAAAACTGCTCAACGCCTTTAACGCATTGATAGAACGTGGTCATACCATTTTGGTGATAGAACACAACATGGAAATTATCAAATGTGCCGATCATGTGATAGACCTTGGTCCTGATGGCGGAGACAAAGGAGGAGCACTGGTGAAAGCAGGAACCCCCGAGGAGGTGGCCCAATGCAAAGAGAGCATCACAGGTCAATATTTGAAGGAAAAACTTAAATAATTGTTAAAAATTGAACAACGTATCGATATTTTTTGTAACTTTGCATCCGCAAAAATAGAGAAATATAGGATATTAGTTTGATAATCAGTCAGTTAGAAACGTTTCCAAGAGTATAAGATGAGACAACTAAAGATTCAGAAGAGCATCACAAACCGTTCGAGCGAGGCACTCGACAAATACCTCGTTGAGATAGGAAGAGCACCACTTATTTCCATTGATGAAGAAATTGAATTAGCACAGAAAATCCGTAAGGGTGGTCCTGAGGGTGAACGTGCTAAGGATAAGTTGGTTACTGCCAACCTGCGTTTCGTTGTATCCGTAGCCAAGCAGTATCAGCATCAGGGTCTGACACTTACAGACCTTATTGACGAAGGAAATATTGGTCTGATTAAAGCCGCTCAGAAGTTTGATGAGACACGTGGTTTTAAATTTATCTCTTACGCTGTTTGGTGGATTCGTCAGAGCATTCTTCAGGCTATTGCTGAGCAGAGCCGTATCGTTCGTCTGCCTCTGAATCAGGTAGGTTCGCTGAATAAGATTGGTCATGAAATCAATAAGTTCGAGCAGGAACATCAGCGTCATCCAAGTGTTTCTGAGTTGAGCGAAGCAACAAACCTCGATGAGGAAAAAATCAGTCAATCTATGATGGCTGACGGTCACCATGTAAGTATCGATGCTCCCTTCCAGGATGGCGAGGATAACTGTATGCTTGACGTGATGGCTTCAGGTGACGACAGCCGTACAGACAAGCATGTTGACCATGAGTCGATGGCGCAGGAACTCAATACCGTCTTGAATAAGGTTCTGAAGGAGCGCGAGATTACTATTATCCGCGAGTGCTTCGGTATTGGTTGTCACGAAAAGGGCCTTGAAGAAATCGGTGATCAGCTGGGATTGACCCGTGAACGTGTTCGTCAGATTCGAGAAAAAAGTATTGCCAAGCTGCGTGACAGCGGTAATGCTAAGATTCTGATGAAATATTTAGGCTAAAAAGTTTGCGACTCCAAAAATATTTCGTACTTTTGCATTCGTGAAATGCAAGGAGCTGATAGGACTTATCGTGCTGGGCATACTCACAGGTATGCCCAGCACTGTTTTTGGTAGAGAGAAAGAAGACACTCTCATCCTTAACCGTATCTATGCTTTCAAGGATGCTCACCCGACGCTACCAGATAGTGTCGAAGACAATGTCTACGCGAAAATAAGATTCAATGTCGAGCGTCGCAACCCCACGCTATGGCTCATCCCCACGATGTATGTGATGGCAAAAGATGCCCGCGAATACCTTCGTGAGTCCTACAACCATATCACCTATAATGATCAGCTCAAGATGGATATCAACAATCAGGTGCTCTCTGGCACCATCCGCCATAATCGCAGAGCGATGCCTACGCTGAAAGAGCTGGTGATTCCCAATATCTATGACGTCATCCTCTACGACGGACGTGTCCTTTCACCCTTCAACCGCCATAACCGCCGTCATTATAAGTTTTCACAAAAAACGCTTAGTGACGGCACAACACGTCTGGATTTCCGTCCGAAGTTCTACAACACTCAACTTATAAATGGTTATGCCATTGTCGACTCAGAGAGTGGACACATCATCCGAACTGTGATGAATGGTGAGTTCGACATGATATCTTTCTGTACAGAGATCTATCAGAGCGATATAGACTGGCCGCTACCCACACCGAAACGAAGTACCACAGCGGCCTCGTTCGAGTTCTTAGGTAACAGAATATCTGCCGTCATCGACGGTTATTTCAACTGCGACAAAACGCTCTCCGATACCATTGGCTTCATCTCTGACCGCCAGATGATGGACTCACTGCGTGCGGCCCCCCTTTCCGAGACAGATAAACGCATCTATGCCGACTACGACAAGATGCACCACGAAGATACGGTTGTCGTTGATACTGTACCTCAGAAGGATAACCTGCTCAAGAAAATTTTATGGGATACCATCGGCGAGACCCTCATCACCCCTATTGCGGCAGAGTCGCAGCATGCCTCCTTCCGCCTGTCTCCGCTTCTCGACCCCATGCAACTCAGCTGGAGTGACCGTCGTGGATTCCGTTATAAAATCAACCTCAGGTCGCAATACACCTTCTCACCTCACCGCTACCTGACCTTTAATCCTATTTTCGGCTACAACTTCAGGTTCAAGGAGTTCTACTTTACGATGCCTTTGCGAATGACCTACAACCCGAAGCGAAACGGTTATGCGGAAATCATCTACGGCAACGGTAACCGAATCTCCAATGGTCAGGTGGCCGACGCCATCATGCATCAGTTTGGCGACACGCTACACTTAGACGATACCGACATCGACAAGTTCACCGACAATCACCTGCAGGTCTTTAATAACATTATGGTCTTCGATTGGCTCGACATTGAGTCAGGTTTTATCTATCACCGCAGAAGTGCCATCAACAAGCATATTATGCGACAATATGGCATGCCGACAATCTATCGTAGCTTTGCACCCATGATTGCGCTGAAGATCAGTCCGTGGCTCAAGAAAGGTCCTCTTTTCTCCATCGACTGGGAACGAGGCATAACTGGCATTTACAAGTCAAACATCAAGTATGAACGTTGGGAGTTTGATGGTTCATGGAAATATAATCTGCCAGGGCTGCGTGTCATCAATATGCGAGCAGGTGCAGGTTTTTATGGCCACAGAGAACAGAACTATTTTGTCGATTATGCCAATTTCCGTGACAATAATCTCCCTGAGGGTTGGGAAGATGACTGGAGCGGAAACTTTGAGCTGCTACGTGGCGAGGTCTACAACCTCTCCAATTATTACCTTCGCGCTAATGTCTCTTACGACTCTCCGATGATGGTGGGCAGTTGGATACCCTATCTTGGGAAATACATCGAACGTGAACGTTTCTACCTCGGCACAGCTGTTATTGCTGATTCCAAACCATATTTCGAACTGGGCTACAGTTTCACGAACCGTTATCTCTCCATTGCAATGTTTGCTGGGTTCAACGGCACCAGGTTCAAGGAGATAGGATTTGATTTCTCATACGAACTTTTCAGAAGATGGTAAAACCCTTAACAGTCTACAAAGCCAGCGCTGGTAGCGGAAAGACCTTTACGTTAGCCACCGAATATATTAAGCTCTTGATTCTTAATCCCCAGAGCTATCGCAATATTCTTGCCGTCACCTTTACAAACAAGGCCACAGAAGAGATGAAGATGCGAATCCTCAGTCAGCTCTACGGTGTATGGAAAGGGTTACCCGCTTCCATGGATTACACCAAGGTGCTCTGTGCGAAGACAGGCCAGACGGAAGCTTTCGTCAGCGAACGTGCGGGCATCGCCCTCGACCTGCTGCTCCATAATTACAGCTACTTCCGCGTGATGACCATCGACACCTTCTTCCAGAGTGTCCTCCGTAATCTGGCACGTGAACTTGATCTTACCGCCAACCTCCGTATCGGGCTCAACGACACTCAGGTAGAGGAACTTGCTGTCGACCAGATGATTAGCGACTTGAGTACAAAGGACCTCTTGTTGCAGTGGTTGATGAAATACATCATTGAGAACATCTCAGACGACAAGAGTTGGAACGTCATTGGTCAGATCAAGAGTTTCGGAAAGACCATTTTCAAGGATGATTATAAGAAAGTGAGCGAAGTCCTCAATGCCCGGATGTCCGAATCCAAGTTCTTCGAGCGTTACACCACCAGCCTGCGCGAGATCCGTCAGGAGGCGAAAGACCGCATGCAAGAACTTTCCAGCATTTTCTTCGAGACCCTCGATGCTGAAAACCTGAAAGTCGAGGACTTCCCCTACGGCAAGGGTGGCGTCTGCAGCATCTTCCTGAAGCTTCGCGACGGTGCACCCTTCGACGAAAGCATTATCACCAAACGTGTGCTCGATACTGCGGGTGACCCTGAGAAATGGTGCAAGAAGAACGATCCCCATCGAGAGCATATCCTTATGTTGGCCGAATCTACCCTCGACCGCTTGTTACGACAGGTTCTCGATGAACGTCCTCTCCAATGGAAACGCTTCCAGTCTGCCGACCTTACCCTGCGCCATCTGAACCAATTGCGCCTGCTGAGTCATATCGAAAAGAAAATACGCGAGCTTAACGAAAGCGCCAACCGATTCCTGCTCAGCGACACTCAGCATTTACTCCACGCCCTCATCGAAGGCAGCGACTCACCCTTCATCTTCGAAAAGATTGGAACCCAACTTGAACACATCATGATTGATGAGTTCCAAGATACGTCTACCGTCCAGTGGCAGAATTTCAAAGTCCTGTTATCCGAGTCCATGAGCCACGAAGGTTCTGAGAACCTCATCGTTGGCGACGTCAAGCAAAGTATCTACCGTTGGCGTTCTGGCGACTGGCGTCTGCTTAACGACATCGAATCGCAGTTCCCATATCCTGAGCAGCAGCTCGACATCCGGACGCTCGACACCAACTATCGCTCTCAGCGTAACATTATCACTTTCAATAACATATTCTTCAAATCTGCAGCAGAACTTGAATGTATATCCCTAGGCGATTCGTCTGAAACCCAACAGCTGCAGCGTGCCTACGCCGACGTTAGTCAGAACATTCCAGAAAAGCGCGATGCAGGAGGTTACGTCAGCATCCGTCTGTTGACTGGTGATCATTATCAGGACCAAGTGCTCCAAGGTCTTGTCGACATCGTACAGGACCTTCACGCTAAAGGCATCCAACCCGATAAGATGGCCATCCTCGTACGTAGCAATGCCTATATCCCTGTCATCGCCGAATACTTCATGCAGCAACTGCCCACAGTACGCATCGTCTCCGACGAGGCTTTCCGTCTCGATGCCTCTGTGGCCGTCAGTATGCTCATCCAGGCCCTCCGTCTGCTCGCCCATCCTCAGGACGACCTCACGAAGGCTGCTCTCGCTATGGCTTATCAGCGCAGAGTATGTCTTAACGATGTCTGCGACAATGTCTGCCTGCTCACAGGAAAGTCTCTCGACGACCTGTTGCCCGAGGCTTTCATCCAACATACGACCGAGCTCTCCGCCCTGCCTCTCTACGAACTCGTCGAGAAACTCTACACCGTCTTCGCCCTCGAACGGCTGGAATCGCAGAGCGCCTACGTCTGCACCTTCTACGACCATCTCTCCGAATATGTCAGCGAAAGCAGTACCGACATCGATACCTTCCTTACCGTTTGGGACGAAGACCTCTGTAGTAAGACCATACAGAGCGACGAGATCGACGGCATCCGCCTGATTTCTATCCACAAGTCGAAGGGTCTGGAGTTCGATCATGTCATTATTCCTTTCTGCGACTGGCAATTGGAAAAGTCCTCTGGCAACATCCTATGGTGCCAACCGCAGGAAGAGCCCTTCAGCGAACTGCCCATCGTGCCCGTCGACTATAATAAGAAGCAGATGCTGGGTACTATTTACGAGTCCGACTACCATCGTGAGCACCTGCAGAACACTGTCGACAACCTCAATCTGCTCTATGTCGCCTTTACCCGTGCTTGTCATAGCCTTTTCGTCATCGGCCGTCGAGGTGCCAAGAATTCACGTTCCACCCTCATCGAACAAACCCTCCCGCTCATTGCAGAGTCCCTTGACTCTTCCACACTCGAAGGCCTCGATGATGAATCTTCTATGCTGACCTTCGAGTATGGCGACACCGCTATCCCTGCCAGCCATCCCCGACACTCGAGTCCTGTGAACAACCCCTTCCTCGCACCAGTGCTCCCCACACCCATCCACATCACCACCTTCAGCAACAAGGTCGAGTTCCGTCAGAGCAACCGCAGCAAGGACTTTGTCGCCAACGACGACGAAGAGGCCACACGCCATTATATCCATACCGGTAGCGTACTCCATAAGGTCTTTTCCACTATCCGCACCTCTGCCGACGTCGATGGCGCCTTGCAACAACTCCAGCAGGAAGGCATCCTCTACGATGACCATAACACCCTCGACAAGATTACCACGATGCTCCGTCGCCGTCTCTCACATCCGAAGGTTGCTGACTGGTTCTCTGATCGTTGGACACTCTTCAACGAGTGTGCCATCCTGACCTGCGACGATGGTCGCGTCGTCGAGCGTCGCCCTGACCGTGTGATGACCGACGGTCATGAGTGGATCGTTGTCGACTTCAAGTTCGGTTCTCCCAAACCCGAATACCACGACCAGGTCCGCGAATACATGGACCTTATCCGCAAGATGACTGGCGCTGCCGACATCCGCGGCTATCTCTGGTTCGTTTACACCAATCAAATCGAAGAAGTATGAACAGTTTCCTCGAAGCCGTCGCTGCTGACCTCCTCAACCGTTTTGGCACCAACCTCGCCCGGGTGGCGGTGGTCTTCCCTAATAAGCGTGCCTCACTATTCCTCAACGAACACCTGGCCCGTCTCGCACATCAGCCTCTGTGGAGTCCTGCCTATATCACCATCAGCGATCTCTTCCGCAGCCATTCCGCCCTGAGTGTTGCCGATCCTATCAAACTCGTCTGCGACCTCCACCGCTGTTTCGTAAAGTGTACTGGGATGGACGAGACGCTCGACCACTTCTATGGTTGGGGACAGTTGTTACTGAGCGACTTCGACGACGTCGATAAGAACATGGCGCCCGCCGATCGGGTCTTCGCCAACGTACGCGACATTCACGAGCTCGACGACAGTTCCTTCCTCACCCCTGAACAGAAGGACATCATCCGCAAGTTCTTCAGCCACTTCTCTGATGACCACCCCACAGAGCTTAAGCAGCGCTTCCTGCAACTCTGGAGCCATATCAGCGACATCTACCAGCAGTATAACGATGTCCTCGCCCGACAGGGTCTCGCCTACGAAGGCGCCCTCTACCGTCAGGTCGCCCTCGACGAATCCATCACCTTTGAATACGACACCTATGTCTTCGTGGGCTTCAATCTTCTGCAACAGGTTGAGCAGACGCTTTTCCGCCGTCTGAAGCAGCAGGATAAGGCGCTCTTCTATTGGGACTTCGACCACGCCTACCTCGGCAAGAACGAGGCCGGTCACTTCATCGCCCAATACCTCGATCAATTCCCCAATGCGCTCGACAGCAGTTCTGCAGCACTCTACGACAATTTCAACAGTCCCAAGCAAGTCACCTTCATCTCCGCCACTACGGAGAATATACAGGCCAGATATATCAGCACGTGGCTCGATGCCCAGCGTATCACCGACGGCAAGCGCACAGCCATTGTCCTCGCCGACGAACGGCTTCTTCAGACGGTTATCCATTGCCTGCCCGATGAAGCCGAAAAGGTCAACATCACCACAGGCTATCCCCTCGCCCAGACTGCCGTAGCATCGCTCGTTACCATGCTCATCAATCTCCAGACCATCGGCTACTCAGAGAAGACCCAGGACTTTCGTCCGCGCTACCTCAACCTCGTGCAGCACCATCCTTACGGTTCTCTCCTGCCCGATGACTTCGCTGCGACCCACCTCACCACCAATGCAGAACTCCTCGCATGGCTCCTCTCTCTCGTCCGCCATATCGCCACCGCCCCCTCTCAGGCGCCTGACGACGACTCACTCCCCACGTCTCACTCCCCACTCGATCAGGAGGCCCTCTTCCGCATGTACACCCTTCTGAATCGTCTCGCCGACCTCATCACCTCAGGCGACCTCCTCGTCGAACCCTCCACCCTGCAACGACTCATCACACAACTCATCACGACCACCTCAATCCCCTTCCATGGCGAACCCGCTGAAGGCATTCAGGTCATGGGCATACTCGAGACGCGCAACCTGGATTTCGACCACGTCCTCCTGCTCTCATGTAACGAGGGTAACATTCCCAAAGGCATCAACGATACATCGTTCATCCCCTATAACATCCGTAAGGCCTACGGACTGACCACTGCCGACCATAAGGTGGCCATATACGCCTATTATTTCCACCGGCTGCTGCAGCGGGCCACCGACGTCACCCTCGTCTATAACAATGCCACCAATAACGGCCAGACGGGCGAGATGTCGCGTTTCATGCTTCAGATGATGGTCGAGAGTCGCCAGCAGATCACTTTCCGTCACCTGGGGGGACATCTGGCGTCAGGCGAACAGCCCAGTACGGGTCTCTCTCCCATTTCCAAGACCCCTGCCGTCATGTCCATCCTCAGCGACCGCCTGCAACTCCTCACCCCCTCCGCCATCAACCGCTACATGCGTTGCCAGCGTATGTTCTTTTATTATTATGTCAGCGGGCTTGAGGAACTCGACGTCAACGAAGACGAGATCATCGACAACCGAATCTTCGGAAACATTTTCCATCTTGCCGCCCATTTGCTGTATAGCCGTCTCGCTGAGCAGTCGCCAGTCATCACGAAAGAGACCATCAACCGCGTACTCGACAACGAGGTCGACATCCACCGTGCTGTCGACGATGCCATCCATGAAGAACTGAAAACCCTTGAACTCAACGGTCTTCAGATCATCAACCGTGAAGTCATCATCCGTTACCTCCATCAGCTCCTCGAGATCGACCGCCGGCTGGCGCCCTTCACCATCCTCGGCCTCGAATATCTCGTCAAGATGCCTTACCGTGTGGCCTCTACTGGCGCGAAGATAGCCATCGGTGGCACCATCGACCGCCTCGACCTGATCACCACCCCCGACGGCCAACAGCGCATCCGCGTCGTCGACTACAAGACAGGCAGCCGCCGTCTGAAGTCTCTCGCTGATGTCGATGCCGTCTTCGACCCAGAGAGTCTGAAAGACCATAGCGACTACTACCTCCAGACCTTCCTCTACAGTTATATCGTCAGCCAGTCGATGAAGCGTGGACAGCTGAAAGTGGACGGTTCTGATTACCAGATAAGCCCTGCGCTGCTTTTCATCCAGCATGCAGGCGTTGACGACTACGACCCCACCCTCTGTCTCGCCAAAGAGCCCGTCAACGACATCTCTGTCATTGCCGAGCCCTTCATGTCGCATATCGATGCCATTATCTCCGACATCTTCGCTCCTGACGGTTCCTTCGTACCTACCGACGACCGCCAGCGCTGCCGCCACTGTCCTTACGCCGCCCTCTGCAGGAACTAGAAGTAGTACTGTTCATCTGATGCTATATCTGATCTGTTGCTTCGTCTTTGCCGATTTCACCGTCAGCACGATGCGATACATCTCCTGTCCCCACATGCCTTGCAGCAGCGGATCGAGCTGACCGCTGACATCCTCGACGGCTGCTTCCAGTTGGTTAGCGTTGTAGCTGATGTGTTTCAGCGCATCGCGGTTGGTGGTCATCAGCATCAGTCGCGTTGGGGCTTTGCAGGCGTTCAACTCGAAATCCTCAGTTACCGATACACCCGTCTTGGTGGCCGTAACGGTCCTTTTCCACGATTTCACCGCAGCTTCCTCAGGATAGGCACCTGCGATGTCGAGTGTCAGCAGTCCGTCCTTGTGGCTCACCACCCTGGCTCCAAATGTCTTACCATCCTTCTGGTCTACGCCATTGATCTGTGGCAGATTGTGATAGCCCGACTGCATGGTCCATGTTTCATAACGCTTGTTGCTGAACGTCTTGGCTGTATATTCGCCCACGCCTGGATCGATAAACAGAGGTTCGCCGTCGATATAAACGATGAAAGACCCCACATCGTTATGATTATGGCTCTCTCCGTTATGTCCTCCTTTCATGGCTGCAAACAGTTCCCCACGTCGTGCAGTCATGATCTGCAGATCAGGCAACCAAGTGTCTTTAATGAGCGGTTCCTGCGTTTTTTCTGCGATATAATCACGGATATGTCGCAAGAAGAACAGCTCACGACCCAACGCAGGAAAGTTGCCGCTCTTGTCATAGAGTCTGGCGGGGTCGGTCAATACCTGTTTCGTTTTGCCCAGATAGGCGCCAAACTCTCTCATCGTCTTGTCGTTCAGCCAGTGGCCGAAGGGATAGACGATGTTCACCTGCTGCACAGCCTTGTTCTCATGGGCATCGGCAAAGTTCACGCAGTAGTCATGGCCGATATAGGTCTTGTAGCAGTATGCGGCCATCCTCCTGATCTTATCGGCCTGGTCATCGAAATGTGAAGCGTCAGGCAACAGTCTCAGCACCTCGAACATCGAGGCAGCAGCTCTGTCCCAGTAGCCAGGACCCTCGTCACAACCGCCATCCTCAGGATAGGCGTCGATGAAGGCCCGTGTGGCTTTCTCTATCTGGGCGATGGCTTCGGCTTTGCGGGCCTCATCCTTCTCGCAGATCAGCACACAGGCCAGCCAGTTGCTGCAGATCCAGGGGTTCCAGTTCATGCCGGCCGTCTTCCACCAGTAGTCTTTGGCCAGAGCTGGCTTCAGGATACGTTTCTCCACCTCTTGGTCTATCCGCTTACAGATGTCGGGCGAAAAGTCATCCAACTGTCTTTCTAGCATATATCTGGTCCAGACGATGAGACTGGCCGTCTCAGCATTGAAGAGGTCCACCTCCTGCATCTCCTGCTGAGGGATCGCTTTGCCGTAGTGGGCAGGGATACCCCACCAGGTTTCTTCGCAGAAGCTGCCCAGTCCATCGATGATGTCGTTCATAAATCTGCCCTTGCCCTCTACGATCTCTGCCATCACGAGCGCAGCCAACTGACGACGTTTCTCAAAACAGATGGCCTCGTAGTTCACGCGGTTGCCTGTCTTCTTGTTCTCAGCAAACACCGTCCAGGGTAGAGTCGTCCATGTTTGGCCCAGATACCGTTCGCCGTATGCGATATAACTCTGCCTCATCTCCTGAGGAATGGAGTCTCGCCAGAAGGCTTCTTCCGCCTGCGGCAGCAGGGCGATATATCTGACGTATTCACACGCCGCCAGCAGGAAGGCACCCACGCCGAAGTTGGCCTGCGAATTGGTGTCGACCGTCTGACCGGGAATGGCACGCTCGCCGATGGGCTGAACGTAGCCCACCCTGCCGTCCTGTTGCAGGGCGACGGTTGTGAGATAGTTCCAGGCCTTTTCGATGGTTGGGCCAAACTCCTTCTTCGACAGATAGCCGTGATTGACGCCCCATAGCAGACCGTAGCAGAAGAAGGCGGTACCGCTGGTCTCGTAGCCAGGCGCCTGCTCTGGGTCCATCATCGAACGGGTCCAGTGGCCTTCGGGCTGTTGCAGTTTCTTCACGCCACGGGCGAGGTTTACGAACTTCTCCACGAAGAACGGCTGATGGTCATAGGTCTCAGGCATGTCCTGCAGCACCTTGGCGAGTCCTGCCAACACCCATCCGTCACCACGGGCCCAGAAGTCTTTCCTCCCATTGGCGGTCTTGTGCTTGGGATAGACGTATTTGCCGTCGCGGAAGTAGAGTCCCGTTTCCTTGTCCAGCATGATGCTGTCGCAATAGAGGATGTTCTCGTAGAGTTTACGCAGATATTTGGTGTCGCCCGTGAGCTTATACATCTTCGTCATCACGGGCATCACCATGTAGAGGGCATCGGCCCACCACCAGTAGTCGTGTTCCTTCGAGTCGGCCTCATAGCCCATCACCTCCTTGGCACGGGCTACTTTCTTCTCGTCCTTGGAGATGTGATAGAGGTCGATGTAGGTCTGGAAACAGATCTGCCAGTCGCCGAAGAGCACGTAGTCCTGTCCCTCGCCGTAGTTCTTGTACTTCCATTTCGCAGGGTCGGTCTCCGTAGCCCCCTGCCAGTGGTTGTGCTCTGCCCAGCGGATGCTGTAATCGAGCATCTGTGGGTCGTTCAGCAGTTTATACACTTCGATGTTACCTGTGTGATAGGCAGCATTGTCCCAGAACGAACGCACTTCAGCGGGGTTGTTCGTCTGCCAGTAGGTGTTCACTTTCCTGATGACATCCTTCACCCCGTCAGCAGTCCACTTCTGGGCCTGAACAGATGCGAATAACATCAGACACGCTATGAGTAAGAGATTTTTCTTCATTTAGACTGCAAATATACAGCTATTTCTTCATTTTCACAAGATTTTTGCACAAAAAATTAACTATTATACATCCATTTATTACTTTACCCAGCTCAGACCATCAGCGATCTGAGTCAGAAGAGAGGCGAACCGGTTGGCTCGCCTCTTTCTTTTTAGAAGTCCACGTAGCGGCGGTTGCCTTTGGGCCGCACGGCGAAGTGCACCCAGATGGTGGTTCCGCGCTTCTCCAAAATCAGCTCATCAAAGTCCAGCTTCTTCCCGTCCGCGATGTCCAGCAGGATACAGGCATAGCGTATGGCCTGTTCTTTACCTGCGCAGTGGATATCTACAGCACAACCCGTCAGATGGTTCGAGTTTTTCGCACCTCCACATTTCTGATTCACCTCCGGCGAGCGATAGCCACTGTTGATCACGATGGGGCTCTCCTGTGACACACAGGGACTGTCCCCTCTGTGAGCAGGGAGCTCAGCGACCGAATTACAGGGGGACTGTCCCTCGCGTGTCACCTTCCTCTGACCGTAGAGCAAATTATACCTGCTCCTAAGTTCTTCCAACCAGTTCTCACAGAGATTAATGAGGTTCTCGATATGCACCCTTGATGGTATATTCCCATCCTGCGGATGATAACTCGTCTTGGTCATTTCTCCTAAAGAGAAGTGAGGAGAGAGCATTGCTTGTTTATTGATTTCTACTTCTTTCATATTTCTCGTTTCTATAAAACCTTATGCAACTGCGTAACTGTGTAACTGCGTCAAATCATCACAGCCCCAGTTTTCTTGTACTTAGCCTTAGTGGTGCCGTTCTCCACAAACTCATCCACCTTCTCTACCAGCCCATCCTTCAGCAGACGGAACACCCTGGCGCGAGCCGAGTTGTTCTGTGCCAGACCAAAGCAGCGCATCACATCGTCGATGGTAAACTCTTCAGGCAGACGGTTGAAAGCCTCGATGGTCTTAGCCCTGCGTGGGGTGTTGGCAGCGGCATCGCGTGTCTTGTCGTCAAAATACTTCTCGGCCAATGCCCCAAAGTAATGACGCTGGCAGGCGTACTGAATGGTCACTATCAACTCTGCCAGTTTCCAGTCTGTAGCGTCCGTCTCAAACTCACCACACCAGTACTGGCCGTCCTGATGAATATCTGCCCAATGGCGCATCACGATGAACGGCGCAGAGAAGTTCAGCCCATGATAGGCGCAACGCTTCAGCAGCATTTCGTCTGCCTTTGAGTTGTTCTCCTTGGCATCCATCATACGGCGTGCCGTCCAGTCGTAGAGTTCATCCACAATCTTCTGCACAGAGAGTTCACCCTTCACGCGATCCAACTTGAAAGCCCACTCCTTCAGTCTGCCGTCGCTCTCGAAATCGATGGTGCTCTCACGCTCCATCATTTCAAAGTTCGTAGAAGGCAGCGGAATGCACGTCAGGCGCGTAGCCAGTCCAGAACCAAAATTCTGAGCATTCACCTTCCTCTTCAGGGCCATAGGTGTGCCTGTGTAGATATAGTTCCAGAACACGAAGAAGTTCTGCACCACGCTATCCAGATTTGAATACGCCTGTCCATCCTCCTCGTTGTGAAACGCTTTGAGTTCCAGACTCATCTTATCAATCCACGAACCACCCTTCTGCACCGTCATGGTGTTGTCGAGTTCCGTATCAAAGGTCAGCATGTGCAGCTGCATCTCAGTACCATCCACCACCTCCACGGCATTCACCATGTCCTGAATGAACTGGGCGTTACTGGTACGTGCTGGATGCACCCTGAACAGCGCCTTGGGCTTCTGCGGCTTCTCCTTGTTTGCGCCCTTGGTTTTCATCTCCTCCTTGTAGCGGTTGATGGCTGCAATACCAGCCTTATCCGCTGCCACCATAGGAGCCGCCAAGAGTTTGAACAGTCGAGTAGCAAACGACTTACCACTGGCAGGGTCGCCAATAATCAGCGTCGAATTATTGAGCCTGCGCAACTCTTCAGGACGATGATAGAACCTGTAAGTGCAACGAGTCATCAAGGTCATCATCAGGCCACCTGCCACAAACATTGCCGCAGGATATTGGTTCTTCTTCAGACCCTTGCAGATATCCTTCAGCAGCGGGAAGTCCTTGCTCAGTTCCTCTATCTGCTCGCCCCAGTCCCAGAGCCAACGCTCAATGTCGCCCTCCGTCACCGCCACCGACGTTGACGCCTTGGCTTGCGTAACTTCTTGGTACGTCTGGCCTGTCGCCTCCTTGATAGCATCCTGCATGGCCTTACTCGGCTGCTGGCTGAGGTATTTCTTCTCCCTCTCAGCCATGCGCTGAGCGGCTGAGGAAACGGTCTGCTCCACGTTCTCGTCGCGCTCGTCGATGATCTCCTGCACCCACTTCTGCGCCTTGAGCATAGCCAGCGTCTTCTGCTTGTCGCCATCGAACATGATGAGTAAATCACTGGCCAGTTTAAGACTCTCATTGTGGCGGTTACTGTCGGCAGCGCATGGCAGTTTGTCGCCATAGCGCAGGTCAATAATAGACTGTACATCATAGCCCTTCCACGTTAGCGATACTGGCTCAGCGTCCACTTGCCCGCCATCCTTAGACCCTTGCTCAGCAGTCTTAGCGGCCACATTACTAGTCGCAGCAGCACGACTATTACCAGCACGATACTCAGCATCGTATTTCTCAGCAAACTCCTTGTTCTCATACGTAAACAACTCCTTATCCATATACAAAATATCCGATTCCTTGCAGATGAAGCTCATGCGGCTTGCATCCTTACAACTTTCGTCAACCTCCACGCCAAGTACCTCGGCCATAGCGTGCTGGTTGTCGATGAGATTACCCTTCTGAGCATCGGCCTTAAACACGATTTTAAGACCCTTGCCGCTGGGTGTGATGTAGATGAGCAAGATGCCCAACTGCTTCCAGTCCAGACCCTTCTCAACCCAACCTTGGTAGAGCGTCAAAGGGTTCTCAATGTGGTCAACGTCCATCACTACAAGTCCCGTCAGGTGTGTTGCCGCCTGCTTGCGCCAGGCACCAGTCTTGCCGCTCTTCGAGGTGGTCACGTCAAAGGTGGCCTGAAAGATGAAGGCTGGCAACTTACGCTTCAACTGAGCGTCGCCTGTCTCGCGGAACTTGTCGATGTTCTCTGCCCACTGCGTGGCCCTGACGAGCGCAAAGAATTGCGCTTCGTCAACGGGCAACGTAGGATTCACAAAACTCTTCTGATAACTAAACATACAAATCCGTTTTATCCGTTAGATCCGTGTTCGTTACAGGGCCTGCAAATCAGTGATGTACAGAGCATTCTCATGTCGCGTCTGGCCGTTCTGGTCCTGCCATGTGCGATGCTTCCAGAAGCCCTTGGCCACGTAAGGCAGGTTCTCGAAGAACTGCGTGTCGCGCTGCTTAGAGGCATACTCGCCAGTCAGTTCACCATACACCTCGTCGCCACCGTGCTTCAGCACTACACCACGACTCTTGAAATACTCCGTTGTACCATCCTG
>JAEEGG010010912.1_pt1 | contig 19939 bp, 13 predicted proteins | sample 9134161 | NCBI WGS metagenome assembly JAEEGG01 (sample SAMN16246543, study PRJNA631951) | gut metagenome | biome: gut microbiome; feature: rumen; material: CR-attached | host: Bos | place: Iran: Karaj | collected 2018-10 | reverse complement strand
TTCGTGACAACACCTTATCGGTTAAGAGACTTCATGCCGGAGCACAGCCTGTGCAGATTTTTACGAAGAGCAATATGACCTCAAGTCCGGTAATCACTTACTCTCTGCCAAAAGATGATGACGTGAATGAGGTGGTGGTAAATTTCACCTCTCCGGAAACCTATAAGACCGAAACGGTGTACTGTCACATTGATGAGGAAGGAAATAAACGCATCACGTATTATCCGGAATCCGACAATCAGGAGAGACTTGATGCCTGGGGAGTAACCGACAGAGAGCATGCCATGGCACTCGGTATGAGGCGACTTCGGTATCTTAGAAATACCAGAGTAACCTATGACATCAAAACCGAACTCAACGGACTCAACTGCAATTTCAACGACCTTGTGGGACTGGTGCTGGATGAGAATCTCTCAAATATTACAGGAAGAATAATAGCCATTAACGGACAGACCATTACCACCGATATCGAGATTCCGGAAGACTGCTGGGACGGAGTCGTCTACACCGTAACCATCGAGTGCGCATCTGATCTGACTGAGCTTTACACCATGAATGATAAGGTGTATGCCGCACTAGTAGATCTGTGCGTTGATATCTGCAGAAGGAATGATAAAAAGAAACTTGTATGGATTGCTGATCGGGATAAGGCTTTAAATTATGCGGTAAAACCGGATGAGATGCTGCTGACGGTTCACCGCTAGTTTGCTCGAAAATCCTGTCCTGGAAACTGGCTATTCGGGAAGTTGGGCGATTTGGCTCAGGAAGTAAATAGCAGACTCGGGGAATGATGAAAAAGCCGACAATACTACTAGGAGCGTCGGCTTGATATCAATGTACTAGCTTAAAAATTCTCTAACGTCCCGAAGATTTATATGCCTCAACTTGAGCAATTATCTTAGGATCAAGTTCTGGAATATACTCATCGTTAATTAACCGATCAGCATAGGAATATCCAGCCTTTGGTAAGAGATCTATTGCAAGGCTGTCAAGTATTCCGAGCTCGTCATACTTCTCAGTGTCAAAATCAATCCTATAGTAAAAATAACCTAAGAATTTATATGGTTCAATGACAGGATGATCCTGACCTCCATAACTCCAGAACAAATTTGCAAAATTGATTGCGGATTCGGGGGTTTTACATTCAGTAAAAAGATAGTTTATCCAACTTTCAAATGTTTTTTTCCATCCAAATTCAGATATTTGCTGTTTTACTTTCTCCCTTGTTTCTTTACGTTGTTCGTTGGAACTAACACCATAAGTACGATTGAACAGCCAATGTGTCCGCTCATCAATTTTGTTACTGCTCATTTTTCATCCCCTTAGAATCTTCATCAAACAATTCCTTGTTGCTGTTGTACAGACGTTTAAGATCCGCTCAACTAGCTTTAATGATTGTCTGTTAGGACGGTAATACCCACTATCATTATTAACTGCAAAAATTATTCCCTGACGAAAATTAATCTGTGACTGCTTCAAAAACAGCAGCAGACAGGCAAGCTGCAACTACTGCATCGGTGCTGACGGCAGAATCGGACTATGCACTGATGAACAGAACCGCTCCTGGTGCTCGTCATCCTGGGACAATGACAAGCGAGCCGTAACCATCGATTGCGCCTCTGACATGACTGAGCCGTACACCATGAATGATAATAGTGTATGCTGCACTGGTAAATCTGTGCGTCGATATCTGCAGACGGAACGACAAGAGTAGTGATCAAACTGGCTCCCGAAAATTGTCAATCTTGACCAAGTAATTCAGTGTAATCATCCATGATGACTTCCGAGAATGGAATCCCCCCAATAACCCGACTTTCAAGTAAATCATGCATATCAGCGTACTTTCCTAACAATTCGTACTTACGTCTATGCTCAGATGATACTTCATCATCTCCCAATACTTTTTTGTATAGACCAAAAAGAACGTCTCTTCCATCAGGTAAGATCTTAATTTCATCTTTGTACATTGACCAAGTGTGTAGTCTGTACTCAGTTCCATGATATGAAAAATCGAGTCCGTACCAATGCCCCTCTGACGGACCCCATTCTCCTGTGTATTGAGACATGAATTCATCAAAAGACTTATATTCGTTCAATCGCATTTCGAATATCCTTCTAGCAGCAATTCCACAGTTTCAGAGCCATTTTTAGGTTGGGTGTGCTGAACTGCTATTGCCAAAAAGCAGTTCAGCACACTCGACCTCAGAAAAAATGCCTGTTTTTCATACTGTAAATATATTTCAGCAAACTCATTTTTCAAAGAAATACAGCATAAAATTCATTGTGTAAATTTTATCCACTCCCGCTGAAACCGCATGAATACTGGGTTTCTTTAGGCTTTATCACGTGACAGCAGTACAACCGTCTCGACGTGTGATGACACCCTACCGACTATGTCTGACATTCATTAGCACTAACGTATCAACCTAACGTCAGTTCTCGTGGCATTGGTAACGTGAAAACATAAGCAGTGACGTTTTAGTCCGTAAGGTCGAGCGTGCTGTGCTTATGTCAAAGTAGCACACACCGCTAAATCTCATAACCTCATCGCCATATTATCCCATAAAAGTTGCTATTTGTAGCGAAACCCTTTAACATCAGAAAAGAAAGTATTGTGAATCGCAGATATCCGACACATGATAACCATAAATTATACACATATGTTTATAAAGCACAAAGATTCCGGGTATGAATTTGGAACAAAGGATTCGTTATGTCAGAAAGTGAAGTAAAATTGTTAAATTCCCCGTATGGCGAAGTTGCTTATGAATCGTTTCGCAAGCTCAAAAGAGCTTTTGCCGATAAAAGCGCAATGATTAAGTCACTGGATGATAATGGAATGACCTTATATCCAGTTCTTCTGCGTCCGAGACGGTTTGGCAAGAGTACCTTTATCCAGATGCTGAAATGCTTCTACGACATATCATATGCTGACAGATATGAAGAACTGTTCTACGAGACTAATATATATGATGAACACCTTGAAAGCCATAACACCTATCACGTATTGAATTTTGACTTTTCCCGGGTTGGCACGCAAAGCAGTACTGTTATGTACAACAGTTTCTTTTCCGCGGTAGCTTTTGGCATAGATAATTTTAAGAGAAGATATCCGGATTTCATATTTAACTATGATAATTTGGACAAATCGGATTCTGTTACTCTGTTTAATAATTTCGTTTCTGCCTATGCCAGCTATTCCGATAATGGCCGACTTTATGTGATGATCGATGAATATGATAATTTTGCCAACCAGATTCTATCACGGAATTTTAATCTGTTCCAAACCATAACCAGTGACGGAGGTTTCCTCAAAGATTTTTATGCCGCAATAAAGGCTGCTGCAGCCGATGCCGGATGTGTTGCCAAAACATTCATTACAGGCGTATCTTCTGTATCACTTGATTCCCTAACCTCTGGATTTAACATTTCACTAAATGTCACTTCTGACGAATGTTTTAATGAATATGCGGGTTTAACTGAAACCGAACTTAAAAAGCTCATTCCTGAGCTGGTTGATATAAAAAGCATAGGTGTAACCGTCGATGAAGTAATTTCCAGAATGAAACCAGTTTACGATGGATATTGCTTCAGCCGACTGGCTAAAAGCACATTGTATAACTCATCCATGTGCCTATATTATTTAAACAGGATGCAGAAGGAACAGGAATTTCTCGCCCCTGAAAAATATCTGGACCCGGCATCCGATCATGACGGATCAAAGTTACAGCAACTGTTTAACATTGCCGAAGATGGTTTGGCTGATAACATTATAGACACATACCTCAGTGGCGATTCGTTCTACCTCGAAAAACTTGCCGAAAACATCAATTTGAATAAATCAGAGAAGTATAGCGAAGTTCAGCTTTTATCCATGCTGTATTATCTCGGCTATCTCACCATTGATCCGGTACTGTCAAGCTCAGACGGGCTAATGTTAAAAATTCCGAATCTCTTTATGTCGAAGCTGTTTGCACAATGCACGGTGGACTTGCGATTAAAGCCTAATAGCATATTCAGAGAACAGAAACTAGATATATCAGCACTACTTGATGCCTCGGATGATCTTTCATCTTTTTCTTGTTCCTGTACAGAGTTTTTAAGCAGTATCTTCACCAATCAGGTTCTTTTACACATGAGTGAGATGGCACTGAATCTGGTGCTCCACGCCAAGCTTAATTCCATGCGCGGAGTTGTGGTTGAGCTACAGAAATCGCTGAGAGTTATCGGCAAGGGAGAAAAGTATGCTGATCTGGTAATCACCATCAACAAGGGAAAGAAAAGTGAATGTACCTACCTCATCGAACTGAAGTACGCCGCTAAAAAAGATGCAACTGAAGCAAAGATTGAAAGTCTGAAAAAGGAAGCAACCGAGCAGGTACAAACCTACAAGACCGCACTTGAGTTCAAGGGTAAACAGGTCAAAGCCTATGCCATGGTCTTTGCCGGTTCGGAATGCGTGTATTGCGGGTAACTAAACAAATACCCTTAACAATTCATCATTACATTCAGATGATTATGCCGGAGTAAATTACTATGATGATAATTTGGGAACATGATATTTAATTTACAGAATTCAGTTCAGCAAACATGCTAATATCCTTTAAAACAATATTTAGAACGTTTATAACCATTAAATTTATCCTTGTTATCTAATTATTTCCAATTACGATTAAGACGTTAAATCTTGTTTTAAAAATGCAACATCTTTTCTTGAATTTCTTGGTTTTATCATAGAAAGAATTTTACGTTCTGTTGTTTTTGACCAATAAATTTTTAATTTTTTTCTTGCTCTGGTTATTGCGGTATAAAAAATACTATGCGTAATTAATTCATCAACATCACAAGAAATTATTACCTTAACCGAGTCGTACTCCAACCCTTGAGCCTTATGTATAGAAACAGCATATGCGATTTGAAATGGTACAATTGAATTTGAATGCAAATCATCGTCATCATCAGTAGTGTTATTTTTATTGACGGAGAAACGAATAATCGAATTCCCATTATCTGATGCTCCTAATATTTGAAAGTTCATATATTCTTCATTCATATGATTAAGCAATTCATACAATTCAATATCAAATGTAATTCTTTCAGTAGGAAGATTTTCATCAACAACAGCAAAATCTAGAATTTTTCCTTTCATATTGTTATGAATAAGTGGCAACAATGTTGAGTCTGTTACAAAAAAATTTTCGGCATAATCATTAAACAAAATAGGATCCCCAACCTTAAATTTATGAACACCAATCAAAACTTCCTTTCCATTATTATTTTTCTGCATAAAATAATTAATATTATTTATTCCGTATAATCCACCATAATTCAGACAAAGTATTATTTCATTGTCATATGCTTTAGTAAAAATTGAATGGTTTAGCACTGTTGAAAATTCACCGCCCTGCAGTCTACAATAAACGTCGTCATCCATCACTCGCACACTGTTCCACAGATTAAGCAACTGTTTATTACTTGCCCTATATGGTATTTCTAATTTGCAAACAGCCGTCTTGGGAAGAAAATATTCTATAATTTCGAACCAATTACCAAATTCTATAGATTCTATTTGGTAAATATCCCCCACTAAAATAAGAAGTTTAAAATTTGATTTTTCAATAATCATTCTCATATCACGATTACTTATCGTACTACATTCGTCTATTATCAGAATATCATAGGTATTATTTACTCGACTAGAACTCATATACCTACTGACTGTCATAAATTCACCATTAGAGCTTTCAAGTACTTTTCTTTTGAGATTATTTACAGCAGGATTAGTATGAGCCAAAAACAATTTGGAATTTAATTTAAAAAAAGCAGAGACATGTTTTATCATGGTAGTTTTTCCTGTTCCTGCCGCACCGTAGATTAAGGAAACATGAGAATTACTAAACATTGTGGATAGAATTTTCTTCTTTTCTTCACAATCAATTATGTAAGAATTATTTTCTAACCAATTTGTCACTAAGGAACTGAAATTATCAATACCACTGAGAGATAACTCTTTAATTCTTTTTATAATTTGAACGGTATCATTCTTATACTCATACATATAAATATGTTCTTTATCTATGACTAAATCTCTATAAGGACGATGTTTGCCGTATAATTTTTGATTATAAACATCAACTAATGCTTGAACATCATTGAAATTAGCATATTTAAATTTTTTGTCTTCATTCTTTTCTAAAGGAGTAAAAAGCATTCTATCATATTCAGTGTTATTTTTTATTATTCTTGCTAACAACTCATACTCATTAATAGTTTCAAAACAATTGAAAAGATCCCATAAACGAGGCACATGTTCGATCAAAGCCGAACAAAAAGGCATTTTATCGAAAGGTAAACATTTATTTGATAAATATAAATCTGACAACCAGTTATTAGGCCCAATGTATCGCCCATTGGCCCATTGCTTTTCAAATTGCTTCTTTAGGATTGCATTACGCATATGATATAGCAAATACAAAATAACATTACTTCCAGATTTTTTTTGATTTATTAGTTCGCGACACTTGTCAAGAATATTTCCAAAACAAGGGGCGGTTGGTTGTAAACCAATATACTCTCGTACTTTCTGATACTTATCTTGCGGTAACAAAACCACTTCTGATAACGTCATCATGCTTTTGGTTAAAAAATTTGAGATTTTTATTAATTCAGCGCTGTTAGGGATAAAACCCAATCCATCAAATAATTTTGAAAAATTTTTATACTCACATTGTCTGATATTAACTTCCCAATAAACTATAAGTCTTATCGGCATTTGTTTATTAAATAGTTCAATATAGCTATCTACAATAGCTAATTTGACGGCATAATAAGGAGAAATCTCCATATCAGTGTATGCAACGAGAAGTGAAGTCTTACTAAATTTGTCATTTGCCGGAATAAAAGAAACTTCATAGTACATCTTTTTATCGATAAAAAATGGTTTTATTGTTTTGATGTAAAAACGGTTCAAACCCGAGGCTTTTCTATCTGAAGTCTTGTACTGTTCGACTTTCAAAGCAATTTTTTTATAATAATCATAAGTTTCTTCATTGCTCTCACGCAAAAAACTTTCTAAATTCAAAAGTACAGTTAAGGAGTATTGTTTATGCAAAAAATCCCTTAGTTTAAAAAGATATTCATAAAATTTTAGCATCAATCTCTCAGAATTTTCTTCACATAATGTTCGATGCGAAATTGAAATCTGAATAAAATGATGAAATTTAGATAACCATCTTAATTTATTTTCTTTTTTTATATAAGCAACCACAATCTTTGTGTAGTCTTGAGAATCCTCAACATCACTCAGATTATTTTCTCTTGCATAAATTTTTAACATAGCATGTTCTACAAAGTTACGAAGATGTCCCAGAATATCTTGCGAAATTTCTCCTCTTTCTGATGCTTTAAGTTTTTCGAGAGCTCGACATATATATCGATTAGACGTGAGAATTTGTTCGTCAATTTGGCAATACTTGGTACTCATATGGCCTCCAGAATAGACATGTTAATTTTGTTTATGTTGTAGCAAATACTAAAACAACTTTAAATAGCTCAATTAAAGTACAATATAGAAGATAATTTTGAAAAATTTACTGTATACTTTCACTGGTCTTGAAACTTCTTCCGATTCCAAAGTATTTCTCAAAGAATGCTTTTATCTTATCAATGATTCCTTGTTTTTTCTCGGCTCGATTACCACTGCCAAATCGGCTAACAGGAGGCATGAGTTTATCAATATCTGTTCCTACTGTTTTTACCTCTCCATCACGGAAAGCATTTTCTATAAATTTCCGGGTCTCTTCCGGCTTTAATTTTTCCTCGTTAATAATCTGTTGAAGATCAGCCTCACGTTGTTTTGAAACATATTCATTCCACTCCGCCATAACATCTTCAACCTCATTAATACCAGCAATAAAAGCCTCAATGAGCTGTTTTTTACTGCGCATTTCAGGGCTGGCATCAATTGCTTTTTTGATGTTAATGAGAACTTCTTTATCCTCACAATGGGTATCGTGATACTTCTTAACAAGCATCAAAATATAGTCTATGTTAATCTCAATTTGTTTAATCAGTTCGATTTCAAATACCACATCATCAGTAATGTCCTTACTTTCATGGTTTTTACGTTTATTCTTCCACTCATCAGCCAAATCTTGATATCTGCCGAGATAATCCTGCAAATCACGTTCTGATAAAATGTGCTTATCCTTAAAATCATCGAAAGAAACCAACAGGTTCCGCATACGTAGGATAGCACCGAACAGAGAAATAAAATCTTTCTGATTCTGTTCGCCAATAATCTGAGGCTGTGATAATGGATACTTTTCAGTAAGCTCACCAATCATGTCAACGTATCCTGGCTTTTGCTTACCGTCCTCAGTTTCATATCCATAGTAGTAATCTTTAAAGCTTTTCAGGAGAACTATGCCACTTGCTTTCTTATCGCCAAATAGTGAAATAGCGGCATCAACGCGTTTTTGAAGATTACGGAAGCAAACTATATTACCGAAAGTCTTGATGCTATTGAGGATTCTGTTAGTTCTACTGAATGCCTGAATAAGGCCATGCATCTTAAGATTCTTATCTACCCATAATGTGTTCAAAGTGGTAGCATCAAATCCCGTGAGGAACATATTTACAACAATAAGCAGATCAAGTTCCTTATTCTTCATGCGAAGTGATACATCCTTGTAGTAATTCTGGAATTTATCACTGGATGTATCATAGTTTGTATGAAACATATTGTTGTAATCAGCAATAGCCGATTCAAGAAAATCACGTGAATTCTGATCGAGCGCAGAAGTGTCTTCAGAGTTTTCTTCTCCGAGCAGTCCCTCAACTTCTTCCTCGTTAGCAGCGTAGCTATATATGACGGCAATCTTCAGATTCTTAGTTGGATCCTTGCTTATGATTTTACGAAACTCGTCATAGTATAGTTTAGCAACCGGTACTGAAGACACTGCAAATATTGAATTAAAGCCACTAAGCCTCTGCTTTTGCTTTATCTCTTCAACCTTTCCTCTTGCTGCAGATGCAACCTCGCTTATGTTAGTTAGCGCACTGAACTCGTATGACTTATCACCTCGGTAAGTCTTTTGGTCAAAATGATCCAAAATGTAGTTAGCTATTAAAGAAATGCGCTGAGGAGCTTCAAGAACCTTTTTCCTGTTAATGTCCCAAACTTCTTCATCATCAATATCTGCATCAATATCCATGGTTTTGATGTAATCAACCCGGAAAGGAAGCACGTTTTTATCGTTTATGGCATCTACGATTGTATAGGAATGAAGTTGATCACCAAAGGTCTGTTCTGTCGTGAAATATTCCAGTTTTTTGCTAGATGTTGCATTAAGAGGAAATATTGGAGTACCAGTGAAACCAAACATGTAATACTGCTTAAAGCTCTTCTCAATAGCTCCATGCATGTCACCAAACTGGCTACGATGACATTCATCAAAAATGATAACAACCTGTTTGTTATAAATATCGTGGCTCTTATTCTTCTTAATGAAAGTAGATAGCTTTTGAATGGTAGTAATAATGATATGTGACTCACTGTCACCTAGCTGCTTCTCTAGAACCGCAGTTGAGGAATTACTGTTTGCAGCACCTTTCTCAAAACGGTCGTACTCCTTCATAGTCTGGTAATCAAGATCCTTACGATCAACGACAAACAGAACTTTGTCGATAAAAGGAAGTTGCGTTGCAAGTCGAGCAGTCTTAAAAGACGTTAGTGTTTTTCCTGACCCTGTGGTATGCCAAATATATCCACCAGCAGCAATATCTCCGTACTTTTTATAATTATGAGCTATGTTAATACGGTTCAATATTCGTTCTGTAGCTGTAATCTGATATGGACGCATAACCATCAGCATCTTTTCAGATGTAAAGATACAGTATCTAGTTAAGATATTAAGGATAGTATGCTTTGCAAAGAAGGTCTTTGTAAAATCTATAAGATCAGGAATTACCCTGTTATCAGCATCAGCCCAGAATGATGTAAATTCAAAACTGTTACTTGTCTTTCCTTTCTTGATGTTTCTGGTTGTTGAATCCTTGATGGCATTATTTCTAGTACTATTCGAATAATACTTCGTATTTGTACCATTAGAGATTACAAAAATCTGCACGAATTCGAATAATCCGCTGCCTGCCCAAAATGAATCACGCTGGTAACGCTCAATCTGGTTAAACGCTTCACGAATTGCAACGCCACGGCGTTTAAGCTCTACATGAACTATAGGTAAACCATTAACCAAAATAGTAACATCGTAGCGGTTATCGTACGTTGCCCCATCTGCTTTTCCTAAAACATACTGATTGATTACCTGCAAAGTATTGTTATGTATATTTGAGTGATCTAAAAGAGTTATATTCTTTGTTGTTGAATCATCACGTTTCAGAACCTGAACATAATCCTCCTGAATTTTTGCCGTCTTTTCCGCAATATGCTCATTAGGATTGGCAAGAACAGTTTTAAAGAATCGCTCCCATTCGGTATCAGTAAACTTGTAGCTATTAAGTTCTTCTAATCTTTCTCGAAGATTTGCGATCAAATCTTTTTCAGAATGAATAGGCAGATATGTGTATCCCTGTTCGCACAGCAAACGGATGAATTCCTTTTCCAAAGCGGCCTCAGACTGGTAACTATCCGACCTTGCTTTAACAGGTTCGTAATTCGTTACAACTGTATTCTCATTGGTTTCAGCCACTATGTTGAAATACGGCATATCTGCCTCCTTTTCTTCTTTCTATTTAACTTCCTTAAACGTTAACAGTTTATCTCTGTAATATTCGTATTGCTTCTTACGGGCTTCAATCTCAGCAGGAAGTCCTTCAGACAAATCGTTACATAAAGCATCAAATCGATCTAAGATTGAAACGATGCGGTTCTGTTCAACTAGAGATGACAAACAAACTATAGCTTTTCCTAAATTTTCTGCCGATATTGAACAAATTTTCCCTTCAGCAACATATTTCTTAATTTGTTGATGGTAATCCGCTGTTCTCAGAAAGTATGAAATAAACTTAGGATTTTGTTCATGATTACTGAACGTATAGCAAGCATCATGAACGGCAACGTCATCGTCTCCTTCCCAAGCAACCCCCACTCCTATATCAGTTTTATTTTCTCCAGCGCCTACTATAACCACATCCCCTTTATGGGCATACCTCATCTTATTTCTAAGCTCTTCTCTGATATGAGACTTTGCCTTTTTTGCATAAACCCCATAATAGGTGTACAGCTCTCCATAATGTATACAAGGCACCCCGGTGTCTGTAGCATCCGCATGAACAAACCTTTTACCTCTTGTTAATGTTCCTATCACAGAAAGTGATACTCTTGCATAGCCAAACACATATTGCAATAACTTAATCAGATTCAGTTCTGTCTGTCTGTCTGTCTGTCTGTCTGTCTGTCTGTCTGTCTGTCTGTCTGTTAAGATGGTTTCGCCAGTTTCAGCAAACGTCAACAACTGATCACGGTAAAATTCATATTGCTTTTGGCGTGCTTCAATTTCTGCAGGCAGACCTATATCAAGGTCGTTACAGAGCTTTTCAAAGTTATCAAGCACGTTGGCATATCGTTCTTGAACATCGAGTGGAGGCAACGGAATTTGAATTTCCTTAATAGATGGAACATTAGAATGAACTACTTTGCTTTTAACTTTTCCTTTACCTTTTTGTACTCTTGATTCTGCCGTTGCTAAAACGTGTGCTAAATATCGTGGATTCTGATTATGTTTCATCACAACGATATCCCCACCTGCTAGACATTTTTCATTTCCAACATACGCCACGGATTTAGCTATATCCTCAACACTTTCACCTGTAATGGCGAATAAGATATCTCCGTGCTCAAAATATTTTGGTGTTGCAATTTTTTCAAGTATTGTGTGTGACTTACACTCATCAAACCAAGTGTTGTAGGTTGTATAAATCTCGCCATAACGAACACAAGGAATACCTTCGTTAGTCACATCTTCACGCTTAATACCAGAACCTCGATAGATATCAGTAGCAATATCTCCTAGCTTAACTAAAGGTATATCATTCTTAACTGATAGCAGTGTATCTCTATAATACTCATACTGCTTCTTTCTAGCTGTAAGCTCTGCTGTAAGCTCTGCTGTAAGCTCTGTAAAATTGTCTAGGATTCTCACTATTTCATGCTGAACTTCGATAGGAGGAACTGCAACAGGAAAATCTTGTATCATTGGTTTTCTTATAGAGGTCACTGTAGCGCTCACTGCCTTTTTCAGTATAAAAGACTTAAATAAAGAAAACATATAATGGTATAAGTACCTAGTATTAAGTTTATTATCGAATACATGAATCCTATACGCTCTCTGATGCAACGCGTATTTTCCTTCTACATAGTGGAATATTTCGCCGATACCTCCTTCCCCAGGAATAACAATTGCAGTTTCATCGTACTCATATTCATTTATCTTTAAAATATCCTTAGACCTTACATAGAAAGGGTACTTTCCACTCTCAGTTGCGTCTTTCCTATCAGAGCTCCCCGTACCTATTTCAGCCATTTTCGATAATTCTATAAACGGTACACCGTTAGGACACAGCTCTTCGATAAGCTTTTCTAACTTACTCATTCTCAACCCCCTCAATTTCAGAAATAATTTTATCTATTTCATCTCGGAGAACTTGTTCACGAGCAACAATGTCATTAATTTCGGCATTTAATTTAACTATATCAATTTTTTCGCGAGTATCCTCGGCTTCAACATATGTAGATACAGAAAGATTGTAATTATTCCCTGCCACTTCTTCATAGGTGGCGAGGTGAGAGAAATGTTGAATTTCCTCATGCTTTGAAAATACATCAACAATGCGGTCAATGTTTTCAGGAGTGAGTTTATTATTGTTAGTGACCTTAACGAATTCTTTTGAAGCATCAATGAATAAAATCTTGTTATCAGCCTTGTTCTTCTTCATAACCATAATGCACGTTGCTATTGGTGTTCCAAAGAACAGGTTATCAGGAAGTTGGATAACACAATCAACATAGTTATTGTCAACGAGATACTTTCTGATTTTTTGTTCAGCTCTACCTCGATACATAATTCCAGGGAAACAAACAATAGCAGCTGTACCATTACTAGCTAGCCACGAAAGACTATGCATAATAAAAGCCATATCAGCTTTGTCCTTTGGAGCTAAAATGCCGGCAGGTGCAAATCGAGGATCGTTTATAAGAGTGGCGTCTTTATCGCCCACCCACTTAATGGAGTATGGGGGATTAGACACTATCAGTTCAAATGGTTCATCATCCCAATGCTGTGGATTAGTAAGAGTATCCTCACATGCGATGTCGAATTTATCAAAACCAACATCATGGAGAAACATGTTAATTCGGCACAAGTTGTAGGTGGTGATATTAATTTCCTGCCCATAGAATCCGTTACGGATAGCGTCTTTACCTAATATCTTTTCAGCTTTTAGAAGAAGGGAACCGCTACCGCAGGCCGGGTCATAAACCTTATTAATCTCTTTTTTACCAACTGTTCCAAGACGAGTAAGCAATACTGATACATCGGCTGGGGTGAAAAACTCACCACCTGATTTTCCTGCTTTTGATGCATACATCTGCATAAGAAATTCATATGCGTCACCAAACGCGTCTATTTCATGGGTCTTTACATCCCCAAGATCCATCTGAGCAACGCCGCTAAGGAGTTTTACGAGCTTCTCATTACGTCTTGCTACATTAGCGCCCAACTTATTACTATTAACGTCAAAATCGTCGAACAAACCTTTAAAATCACTTTCAGCGTCACTGCCCATAGCAGATTCTTCTATATGATCAAATATCTGCTCAAGAAATTCATTCAGGTTAGCTTTTACGCTTCTCTCTTTTCCTTCACGATCTGTAAACACTGCTTTGTCATCAGTACTTCTCTTTAGCACGTTCCAGAACAGTTCACTCGGCAGTATAAAAAACCCCTTTTCCTCAACCAAGCTGCGTCTTGCTGATTCAGCATCTTGATCGGACATCTTGGCATAATCGAAATCCATGTTGCCGGCTTCTATTTCCCCCTGATTCACGTAGTTACAGAGGTTCTCGGAAATATAGCGGTAAAACATCGTACCAAGAACATAATTCTTAAAATCCCAACCATCAACAGCCCCACGTAGTTCATCGGCAATAGCCCAAATTGCACGTTGCAACTCTTCACGTTCCTGTTCTTTTTTGGTATCAACCATGCTAATCTCCGTATAATTCTGAGCGTCCAATAGCATTCAAAAACGTTCTCGTCAAAATGCTATAACAAGACAGTATTCAACCATTGTATTCCACGACTAATCAAATTCTTGCAATAATATCACAGTACAGTAACAACTTTTCTAGCAGAATCGCACAAAACAACTAAAAAACGCACCTTTTCGCATAATTTTTAATCACGCTTTGAGCGACTTCAAACTATTATTTCAAATCCTCTACGACTGGATTACTTCCTACTCCCCTCCATGTCAAATTTTGTACACCTGTCGTTATCAGAACAATAATTATTCTAACAATTATCAATTAATCGTCACTTAGCCCCAAAGGTCGTTTTATTTTCACACGGACTTTCAATAAACGTGTACAATCAGCCGCTCGCATTTATTGTTAAGTAGATCACACTTTTTAAAAATGCGTTTTTCAAGCAGACACTCTTATCGATGCCTGCTTTTTTTTGTATGAGTCTTGACCAAATGGATGGAACAAATCCACCAGAACGTCAGATTTCACCAGCTCTTGTGGCTACTAATTAAAAGGCTAAGAGCAATACCTATTTTTTAACCCACCTGCGTAAGCACATCAAGTTGCAAATTGATGGTGCATTGCCCAAACAGGTGAATTTACTTAAACCGTCAGTGTTATGCACGCACTGTCATCCGAAACGGGGATTCCCCGGAAGGTGACATATGCACACTGTGACAATCAGCCGTGAAGGGCTTCTCCGCTTCGGTTTTTCCGAGTTGGAGAAACCTAAATGGCAAAAATCTTTGATAAACGAACAAGAACATGGAGAGAAATTGAACCTAAGGCTTATGCCGAATATATGAAATATTGCTGTGCTTTCAGGAAACGTCAGCGTCTTCACGGATGCTGTAACTGCACCAAACGCATGTGGTGGCTGTGTGATACGGACTGCCCAAACTGCGAATTCCAGTGTGAAGGCAATGAAACACTGTCCCTGGAGGCGTCTTCTTTTGTAGACGAATATGGGAATGAGTGCTCACTTGAAGAATGCACAGCAGACCAGTCTGAGCTTGTTGAGAACCTTTTATGCGATGCGGATGAACTGCAGCATTTGCTCAAGCGTCTTAAGGAACTCATGCCGGAAGCTCTGCAGATTGGCAGACTCCGGGAAAGCGGAATGGCTGATGCCGCGATTGCAGATAAGGTAGGCATCAAGAGAACAACCATCAACTCAAGACTGAAGAAAGTTAAAGAAATCCTGTCGCAGGAATTCCCTGACTGGTTCTAGCTGAATGCTTTATTTGTCAGACTCCGATTAAAAAACACACAATCGGAGTTTTTTTTCAAATTTTTTTCGTCGGTTTTCGTCAAAACGCGTTTTCGATGTCCATTGGATATTGTAGGCCCCACTAATCAAGGAGGTTAAACAATGAAAAAGGCTTATCGAATTCCCCAGCGGAGGGAGCGTGATCTGATTGCGGTACTTACCGCGATTTCTCGAGTATCCGCACGAATGGCAAGAACCCTTGCTGAACTTAAATCTAATGGAGTTTTTTATGACAATCGAACCAACGATTACAAAGCTTAAGAATGCCGCTGAACTCATCAGTGAAGCAATGAACGAGCTTTCTGCTTTTATTGAAAATGCTGAAACCAAACAGGTTTCTACCGAAAATGCTGCACCGGCTCCCGCCACTGTGGCTGAACCTAAAACTCCGAAATTATCCTTTGAGGATGTTCGCGGAATTCTGGCAGACATCGCCCGAGCAGGAAACCGTGAAGGCGTTAAGGCTCTGCTTGAAAAGTACGGTGCATCAAAGCTTTCTGCTCTTGATCCGAAGTGCTATGCCGACGTTCTCAAAGATGCGGAGGTACTGAAGAATGCCTGATTCTCACGCAATTCTGTCAGCCTCGGCATCGCACCGCTGGCTGATGTGTCCGCCGTCAGTCCGCTTATGTGAACAGTTTCCCGGTGACGGAGCCAGCGAGTTTGCTGCTGAAGGCACTGAGGCTCACGCACTCTGCGAGTTCAAGCTGAAAACAGCTCTCGGCATGGATGCTGTTGATCCTACTCCCGAACTTTCCCGTTACAGCGAGGAGATGGATGAATGCGCCACCGGCTATGCCACCTTTGTTCTGGAACTGGTAAACGAGGCTGCAAAGTCTTGCTCTGATCCAAAGGTGCTTATTGAGCAGAGAGTTGATTTCTCTCAATGGGTACCCGAGGGATTCGGTACGGCTGACTGCATCATTGTATCCGACGAAACACTGCGCATCGTTGACTACAAGCACGGTCTCGGAGTTCTCGTTGAAGCTGAAAACAATCCGCAAATGAAGTGCTATGCCCTTGGCGCATTGAACATTTTTGATGTGCTCTATGACATCGATACCATCAGCATGACAATCTATCAGCCCCGTCGCGAGAACATCAGCACATGGGAAATTTCCCGTGAAGAGCTTCTCCAATGGGCTGAGAACACACTGAAGCCTGTAGCAGAACAGGCATTTGCCGGTAAAGGTGAATTCTGTTCCGGTGAATGGTGCGGTTTCTGTAAGGCAAAACACGTCTGCCGTGCCAGAGCCGAGGCAAACCTCATGCTGGCAAAGCATGATTTCAAACTGCCGGAGCTTCTTGAGGATGTTGAGGTCGAGCTGATCTTATCCAAGGCTGATGAACTTGCCTCCTGGGCAAATGACGTAAAGGAATACGCCCTGAAACAGGCTGTCGGCGGTAAGGAATGGCACGGCTGGAAGCTCGTGGAAGGACGCTCTGTCAGAAAGTTCACCAGCGAGGATAAGGTCATCAGGGCTGTATGCGAGGCTGGCTTCGATCCGTTTGAGAAGAAGCTTCTAGGCATTACCGCCATGCAGAAACTCCTCGGAAAAGCCCGATTTGATGAACTGCTGTCAGGACTTATCATCAAGCCGAAAGGCAAACCAGCGCTCGTGCCGGTGAGCGATAAAAGACCGGCAGTTTCAAGTGCAACTTTAGATTTTAAGGAAGAATAAATTATGGCTACAAAAGTGATTACAGGTGTTAACACCAGATGGTCTTATGCGAATGTGTGGGAACCCAAGGCAATGGAAGGCGGCAAGCCTAAGTTCAGCGTGTCTCTCATCATCCCGAAGTCAGATACCGTAACTGTTGGCAAGATCAAGTCTGCCATTGAGGAAGCCTACCGTGACGGTCAGTCCAAGCTCAAGGGAAATGGCAAGTCCGTTCCTGCGCTCAGCACCCTCAGAAACCCTCTCCGCGATGGTGATCTGGAACGTCCGGATGATCCTGCCTACGCCAACGCATATTTCGTCAATGCGAACTCTACCTCTGCTCCGGGAATTGTTGATGCGGCAAAAAATCAGATCATCGATAAGTCTGAGGTGTACTCCGGCTGTTATGGCAGAGCGTCAATAAGCTTTTATGCCTACAACGCCAACGGCAACAAGGGTATCGCCTGCGGTCTCAACAATCTGCAGAAGATTAAGGATGGTGAACCGCTGGGCGGAAAGGCAAGTGCCGAGAGTGATTTTGCCACTGAAGATGATGAAGACTTTTTAGGTTAGGAGGCATCATGGATTCAACTGAAATTTTTCTTACAGGCTTCTGCGCAGGTGTGTTTACCGGAGTGGTAGCAGCGATTCTCTTTGAGTTTCTCGGATTCCTCTTTACCGAGTTTCTGAAAAGAAGAAAGCGTCGTGTCTGGTAACCGGAACAGTTAACGTTTAACAATTTATCAAGGGTGGCGGTTTTGTCTGCTACCCTTTTTTGACAGGAGAACTTTATGAAAACTCTATCTTGTGATCTAGAAACGTACAGCAGTGAGGACTTGAGGAAATGCGGAGTCTACCGCTACTGCGAGGCTCCCGATTTTGAAATTCTGCTCTTTGCCTACAGTGTTGACGGCGGAGAGGTACAGCTTGCTGATCTCGCTTCCGGTGAAAAACTTCCCGGGGAGATCATCAATGCTCTCACGGACGATACCGTCATCAAGTGGGCATGGCATGCGAATTTTGAAAGGGTCTGTTTATCCCGGTATTTGCGAGACCTCGGCATTATCAACGGATTCCTCAATCCGGAAGGCTGGCGATGCGACATGGTGTGGGCGGCAACTCTGGGACTTCCGTTCTCTCTTGAAGGTGCCGGTGCAGTACTTGGTCTTGATAAGCAGAAACTCACGGAAGGAAAAGAGCTAGTCCGCTATTTCTGCAAGCCGTGCTCACCCACTCAGGCAAACGGCGGCAGGACACGAAATCTCCCCATCCACGCTCCCGACAAGTGGGAAATGTTCAAACGCTACAACATCAGAGATGTGGAAGCCGAGATGGGCATACAGCAGAGACTGAGCAAATTCCCGGTACCGGACTTCGTCTGGGATGAATACCATCTCGACCAGGAGATTAACGACCGTGGTGTACGTCTTGACATGGAACTGGTGCGTCAGGCGATTGCCATTGATGAACGCTCACGAAATGAGCTCATAAGTGCCATGAGGGAATTTACTCAGCTTGAGAACCCCAACTCGGTTCAGCAGATGAAGGAATGGCTGGCAAATAACGGCCTCATGACGGATTCACTCGACAAGAAAGCCGTGGCAGAACTCATGAAGAACGCCCCGCCGGAACTCATCAAGGTTCTTACTCTACGGCAGCAGCTCGCCAAGTCTTCAGTTAAGAAGTACCAGGCAATGCAGAATGCTGTATGCGCAGACGGCAGAGCCCGGGGACTTTTTCAGTTCTACGGGGCTAATCGCACCGGGCGGTTCAGTAGCAAAATCATTCAGCTTCAGAATCTTGCCCGAAACAGCATGAGCGATTTAGACCAGGCTCGCGCTCTTGTCAGAACCGGTGATTATGACTCCCTCTCCATGCTCTATGACGATGTGCCGGATACCCTATCCCAGCTCGTGCGGACTGCCTTTGTGCCACCGGAAGGTAAGCTCTTTTATGTAGCTGACTTTTCTGCCATTGAGGCTCGAGTTATTGCATGGTTTGCAGGAGAGATGTGGAGACAGGATCTGTTTGCCAAAGGCGGTGATATTTACTGCATGAGTGCCAGTCAGATGTTCAAGGTTCCTGTGGAAAAGCATGGTGTCAACGGGCATCTTAGGCAGAAAGGGAAAATTGCGGAACTGGCGTGTATCGCCGCCGGGGAACAGGTTCACACCAAAAGAGGCTTGGTTCCTATTGAGATGATCCGTGCTGATGATCTGCTGTGGGACGGTAAATCATGGGTACACCATGACGGGCTGATGTTCCGCGGATTGAAAGAGGTCGTCAGCTATGACGGTCTTACAGCCACGGAAGATCACTTGGTATACGTCAAGGGATACACAGAGCCTATGCCTTTTGGTAATGCAGCATACAACAATCTGCCCCTCGTCCGGATTGGCAGATCCCGAACTGCCTCCGCCCAGTTTCGCTGCTGTGGCATTATGCCTGTTTACGACATCCTCAATGTCGGACCGCATCATCGGTTTGCAGTATCAGGACACCTCGTCCACAACTGCGGATACGGCGGAGCTAGTGGTGCTTTAAAGAATATGGGAGCTCTGGACATGGGACTAAAGGAAGAAGAACTGCTGCCCCTCGTTACCGCATGGCGCAATTCCAATCCTAATATCGTGAAGTTCTGGTGGGCGGTAGACCGTGCTGTTATGAAAGCCATCACTGAACGGACCACTACTGAGACTCACGGGCTCACCTTTACCTGCAGAAGCGGCATGCTTTTCATTA
>JAEEGG010010903.1_pt1 | contig 19949 bp, 13 predicted proteins | sample 9134161 | NCBI WGS metagenome assembly JAEEGG01 (sample SAMN16246543, study PRJNA631951) | gut metagenome | biome: gut microbiome; feature: rumen; material: CR-attached | host: Bos | place: Iran: Karaj | collected 2018-10 | reverse complement strand
ATCGACATGCAAAGTTACATATAAAATTAAAAAAAACAAAAGGAAAATATATTTTTTTACTCATCATCTTCCATATCCATGAGATTGCGCCGGCAAAATGGCCATCTACTGAAGATAACTGAAAGAATTGTTGATGCTGCGCAAGAATTTTGAGTTTTTGCACACTCCCCCTGCATGTGTGCAATACAGGTGTAGCAGGGGTGTCTAAGCAGAGTTTTTCTTTACAAATCTCTCAAAACCCCCATAAAACCGCTGGTGTTGCACGTGTTGCACGTGTTGCATTACTTTTTCCGTTTTTTAAGAGAAAAAATAATTATACATATTTAATATATAATAATTAATAATGTACGTGTAGAGGTACTATTTTGTAATGCAACACGTGCAACACGTGCAACACGCCTGAAAATCAGCGATTTAGCAGCCTCCGCCCCCTACAACACGCCCTTAGACACCTGCGTCTAAGCTGAGTTTTTCTTTACAAACCTCTCAAAACCCCCGTAAAACCGCTTGTTTTGCACATGTGGCACGTGTAGCATTACATTTTCCGTTTTTTACATATTGAGGTGTGGTGCAAGTGGTGCAATGCGAGGAGGGAGCAATTGGGGAGCAAAGCGACGGTGGGGCGAAGCCGGGCAGGGGCGCTTAGGTCTGGTGCTGTCAGAAACTTGTACTTGACTCCAAGCGCAGGAACTCATCGGCAGTGATGCGCGACTTGCTTTTCCAAAAATGCTCCAAGCGGTTGATGGTGTCGCCAGAAAACACTTTGCTGTCCATGGCCCGGTTCACCACGCACTGTATCTTCATCATGTGCCAGTGCCGCTCCGATAAAAGCGAGTCGGCCTCGGCAGGCATGGGGTAGAGGCTGAGCAGATAGAAGCCCAGACAGTCGGGCACGATATATTTGCGGGTCATCATGTTGCGCTGCTTTTCAGTGTAGCCATAGCGCTTGTAAACGGGATAGTCGGCCCCCAAGTATTTGTCGAGCGAGATGCCCAGCAGGCTGTCAGTCACCACAATGCTTTGGTCGAGCGAACCTATCTGTGCATAAACCTGAGGCACAGCGAAGCCCGGCAGCATCTTGCCAAGACGCTTGAAGGCCTTGGTGAGCTGTGCCTCCAAATCGCTGATATCGCCGTATTGCTGCTCCACATCAGCAACAAGTGCCTGCAGTGTGGAGTCTTGGAAGAAGAGCAGCAGCCGCGTGTTGATGTCAGGATCATTGGCCGGGCCCAACTTCAACACATCTTCTATAAGCGTGCGCGTCTGTTCCGGGTACTCGGTGCGCAATTGGTGCAAGGCAGCAAAGTCGGCCAGCGTAACGAAGTTGCGCTCTATGCAGTCATAGCGTTCTATCTGCACACCATCGTCTGCCTGCTGTCCGCCAGAAGCAGGCGATTGCCACTGACATCCCAAGCAGAATGCCAACAGAAGAGATATGATAATGCAGTATAGTCGCACCGAAATGATTTAGTTTTGTTAAATAACGATGCAAAATTACTAAAAATTATTGAATTATGCAAGTTTTAACCTAATTTTTTTTAACGAGAATCGTTTTTTTCTCTTCTTTTACGTATTTTTGTATCCTCACAAATGCTTAAAACACATGAAAAGCCTTATCACTTTCTTAGTGCTTTGTGCTGCTTCAGCAGCCAGCGCACAGCAAACCATTAGCGTAAAAATAGAAAACCCGCTGAAACAGGAGCGAACAGACCAGCCGGTGGTCATCAGTCTCAGCGGCTACGGACAAGTGGGCTCGGCACTCGTCACCTGCAATGGTGTGGAGACGCCCTGCCAGCTCGACGACCTCGACGACGACGGACAGTGGGACGAGTTGTGTTTCCTGGCCAACCTGGCCCCTCGCGAGAAGAAGACCTATAGCGTGGCGCTGAGTGCCGAGGGGGAGCCACGCCCCTACCCCGCGCGCGTGTATACTGAAATGGTGATGCGCAACGACAAGGTGAAAGAGAAGAACAAACACAACAACTACATACAAAGCATCAGCGCCCGCGGCGACTGTGCCAACTCCTACAACCTGCAGCACCACCATGGCGTGTGCTTCGAGAGCGAGCTGAACGGCATACGCATCTACTTCGACAAGCGACAGACGCTCGACCTCTACGGCAAATTCCACAAACGGCTGGAGCTACAGCAGACACAGTTCTACACCTCAGACGAGCAGAAGCAGCAGGAATACGGCGATGACGTGCTCTGGGTGGGCGACACTTACGGACTGGGAGCCTTCAGGGGATGGGATGCCAAGAAGCAGCAACCCACCATGATTGACCCCGTGAAAACACGCACACAGCGCGTGGTGAGCTACGGCCCGCTGCGCACCATCGTGGAAGTGGTGGACCAAGGCTGGCAGCTGCCACAAGACAGCGAAGAGGGACTGGCACCAAACGCCAAGCCTGAGACCATCAACATGACGCTGCGCTACACACAGTATGCCGGACACCGTGACACCGACGTTGACGTATTCTTCAACAGCGACGCCTCCTCCCACATCTTCTCAACGGGCATCATCAACGTGAAAGGCTCGGTGGAGATGGGCGACAACTACAAAGGACTGCGTGCATGCTGGGGCACCGACTACCCCTCGACCGACACGCTGAAGTGGAAGCCGGAAACCGTAGGACTGGCCATACTCGTACCTCAGAAGAACGTGGTGACCTCATGGCCCGCCAACAAGGACAACTATATGCTCACCATACGCCCACAGGGCAACAGCATGGCCTACAAAGTGGCCTATTGCTCGGCCAACGAGGAGTTCGGCTTCCATAGTGCTGAAGAATGGTTCGACTGGCTGCGCCGCTGGCGCGAAGAGGTGGCACACCCGATTGTCGTTTCAACTGCAGTGAAATAGTCATCACACACCTATGACACAGGAAATGCAACTGCGCGTGTCGCCCCAAGTGGCGGCAACCACCAGCAGCATCATCATGCTGATAGCAGAAGAGAAAGGCATCAGCAAGGAAGCCATACGAGGCGTGAGGGTGCTGAAACGCTCGATAGACGCCCGTCACCACAACATCTTGGTGAACCTCACCGTGAGGGCATATATTGACGAAGAGCCTTCCGACGATGCCTATATGCACACCGACTACCCCGATGTGAGCGAAAAGCCACAAGCCATCGTGGTGGGAGCAGGCCCCGGCGGCCTCTTTGCTGCCCTGAGGCTCATAGAGCTGGGGGTGCGTCCGGTGGTGCTGGAGCGCGGCAAGGATGTGCATGAGCGCAAGAAGGACCTGGCTGCCATAGCCCGTAGCCAGCAGGTGGACAGCGAGAGCAATTACTGTTTCGGCGAGGGAGGAGCTGGCGCCTACAGCGACGGAAAGCTGTACACCCGCTCGAAGAAACGCGGCAACACGGCGAAGATTCTGAATGTGTTCTGCCAGCACGGCGCTTCAACGAGTATACTGGCCGATGCTCATCCGCACATTGGCACCGACCGTCTGCCACAAGTCATAGAGGCCATGCGCAACACCATCATACGCTGCGGCGGTGAGGTGCACTTCCAAACCAAGATGACGCAGCTCATCTTTGACCGTTCACCATGGTCAAACAGTCAAGACGGTGACTCGAGGGTTATTGGCGTGAAAGCAGTTCAAGCGGTTTGTGGCTCATCGCCAATGGCCAATGAGAAAGAGTTTCTTGGTCCCGTCATCTTGGCCACAGGCCACTCAGCCAGAGATGTTTATCGTTATCTCGTTAATGAGAACATTGAAGTAGAGGCCAAGGGCATTGCCGTAGGCGTGAGGCTGGAGCACCCGTCACAGCTCATTGACAGAATACAGTACCACCGCCGCGAAGGGCGCGGACAATGGCTGCCTGCTGCGGAGTACAGCTTTGTGACACAGGTGGAGGAGCGTGGCGTCTATTCATTCTGTATGTGTCCCGGCGGCTTCGTCATACCCGCGGCCACAGGGCCAGAGCAAGTGGTGGTGAACGGCATGAGTCCGTCGCGACGCAACACCCAGTGGAGCAACAGCGGCATGGTGGTGGAGATTCGGCCGGAAGACATTGCTGCTGATGACCATGGAGCACTGCGGGTGATGAACTATCAGGAACAACTGGAACGGCTGTGCTGGCAACAGGCCAACATGAAGCAGACGGCACCATCGCAACGTATGGTTGACTTTGTAAACGGAAGGCTGAGCAACGACCTGCCGCACAGTTCGTATGCCCCAGGACTGGTGGCCTCGCCGCTGCACTTCTGGATGCCCAAGCCGGTGGCATCACGCCTGCAGCACGCCTTCAGGGTGTTTGGCCGACAGGCGCCGGGCTTCCTTACCAACGAGGCGGTGCTGATAGGGGTGGAGACACGCACGTCATCGCCCGTACGCATCTTGCGCCATCCCGACACGCTGCAGCATGTGCGCATAGCAGGCCTGTTCCCCTGTGGCGAGGGTGCCGGATATGCAGGGGGTATCGTTTCGGCAGGCGTTGACGGCGAGCGTTGTGCCGAAATGTGCGCTGAATGGGTCAAGGCAAGAGGCTGCAATGAATGATGGCTGGTGTAAAAAAAGCAAAAAAAACACAAGCTGTAACAAATAATTCTCTTTTCGCACATCGTATTTCACTTTTTTTTGTAACTTTGCACCCCAAATAGAGAAAGCAAAGAAACAGACATGGAAATTGTGAGTAAGTACGACCCGCGAGAGGTCGAAGGTAAATGGTATCAGTATTGGTTAGACAACAAGCTTTTCAGCTCAAAACCCGACGGTCGTGAGCCCTACACCATCGTCATACCGCCACCCAATGTAACGGGCGTGCTGCACATGGGCCACATGCTGAACAACACTATTCAGGACATTTTAGTGCGCCGTGCCCGCATGGAGGGCAAAAACGCGTGCTGGGTGCCCGGAACTGATCACGCATCTATAGCCACAGAGGCAAAAGTGGTGAAGAAGCTGGCCGAGCAGGGCATTAAGAAGCATGACCTCAGCAGAGAGCAGTTCCTGGAGCATGCATGGGACTGGACACACGAGCACGGCGGCATCATACTGAAGCAGCTACGCCGCTTGGGCGCCAGCTGCGACTGGGACCGCACAGCTTTCACCATGGACGAAAAGCGTTCGAAAAGCGTCATCAAAGTGTTTGTCGACCTTTATAATAAAGGCCTCATCTACCGTGGCATGCGCATGGTGAACTGGGACCCGAAGGCGCTCACAGCACTGAGCACCGAAGAGGTGGTGTACAAAGAGGAGCAGAGCCACCTTTATCACCTGAAATACTATGTTGATGGCAATGTGGCTGACGATTTCCCCATCGGTGATAATGTCATACACAAGGACGAGCGCGGCTATTACGCCGTCGTTGCCACCACACGCCCGGAGACCATTATGGGCGATACCGCCATGTGTATCAATCCGAAGGACCCGAAGAACCAGTGGCTGAAGGGCAAAAAGGTGATTGTGCCCTTGGTGAACCGCGTCATCCCCGTCATTGAAGACCGCTACGTAGACATAGAGTTTGGCACAGGCTGTCTGAAAGTGACGCCTGCCCACGACACCAACGACTATATGCTGGGCAAGACGCACAATCTGGAGACTATCGACATCTTCAATCCCGACGGCACCATCAGCGAACAGTCGCCCCTCTACGTAGGCATGGATCGCATGGACTGCCGCAAGCAGATAGTCAAGGACCTGCAGGAAGCCGGTCTGATGGAGAGAATAGAAGACTACACCAACAAGGTGGGCTACTCGGAGCGCAACCCCGACACAGCCATTGAGCCGCGCCTCTCGCTGCAGTGGTTCCTGAAGATGAAGCACTTTGCTGACATTGCCCTGCCGCCGGTGATGAACGGCGAGATGAAGTTCTATCCCGAAAAATACAAGAACACATACAAGAACTGGCTGGAGAACATACAGGACTGGTGCATCAGCCGCCAGCTGTGGTGGGGACACCGCATACCGGCCTACTACTATGAAAGTGCAGCCGACGGTTCGCCCGCCGACGAGAAATTCGTCGTAGCAGAGACTGCAGAGAAAGCACTTGAGCTGGCCCGCAAGGAAAGCGGCAACGCCAACCTGCAAATGAGTGACCTGCGCCAGGACGAGGATGCCCTTGACACATGGTTCAGCTCATGGCTTTGGCCCGTCAGCCTGTTCGACGGCATCAACAACCCCGGCAATGAGGAAATTAAGTACTACTACCCCACCAGCGATTTGGTGACCGCCCCCGACATCATCTTCTTCTGGGTGGCCCGTATGATTATGGCTGGCGAGGAGTACATGGGTAAGTACCCCTTCAAGAATGTTTATTTCACAGGCATAGTACGCGACAAGCTGGGACGCAAGATGTCGAAGTCGTTGGGCAACAGCCCCGACCCCATCGAACTCATTGAGAAGTTCGGGGCCGACGGCGTGCGCATGGGCATGATGCTCTCGGCACCTGCCGGCAACGACATCCTCTTCGACGAGGCGCTCTGCGAACAGGGACGCAACTTCAATAACAAGATATGGAACGCATTCCGACTGGTGAAAGGCTGGCAGGTTGGTGCTGATGACTGCGCAACCAGCGCTGCCAACCAGACAGCAATGCGCTGGATGGAGGCCAAACTGCGCCAAGCCAACGCCGAGCTGCAGGATCACTTCTCGAAGTATCGCATCAGCGACGCCCTGATGACCGTCTACAAACTCTTCTGGGATGAGTTCTCACAGTGGTACCTGGAGATGGTGAAGCCTGCCTATGTAGACGGCAAGCAGCAACCCATTGACCGCGAGACCTACGAAGCCACGCTGCGTTTCTTCGAGGTGCTGCTAAAGATGCTTCACCCCTTCATGCCCTTCATTACTGAGGAGCTGTGGCAGGCACTCTACGACCGCCAGCCCGGCGAGAGCATCATGCGCTCACAGCTGTTGGTAGATAGTATGACCCCTGCCGACGAACAGTTAATTGCCGACATAGAGCAGGTGAAACAGGTGGTATCGGGTGTACGAACAGTGCGAAGCCAGAAGAACATTGCGCCTAAGGAACAGCTTGTACTTCAATTTGTTGACCACAATAGGTTCGAGCAATACAACGACGTAATCATGAAGATGGCCAACTTGAAGGCCATTGACGTGGTGGAGACCAAGGACGCCACTGCAAGCTCCTTCATGGTGGGCACTGACGAACTGGCCGTGCCTCTAGGCAACCTCATCGACGTGAAAGCCGAAATAGAGAAAATGGAGGCACAGCTGAAACACTTGGAGGGATTCCTGGCCGGCGTGCAGAAGAAACTCGCCAACGAGCGTTTCGTACAGAATGCACCTGCTGCCGTGGTGGCCATGGAGCGCAAGAAGCAGAGCGACGCGGAAGAAAAGATAGCAGCACTGAAAGAGAGCATTAAAAACCTGAACAAATAATAAAGGGAAGCACAGGACGCTTAAGAAATGGAATGGTTAGTTAAACTCTTCACTGACACAGACTCACTGCCCCACATCGTATTGCTGTATGCTGTGGTGATAGCCGTGGGTGTCTACTTAGGCAAGATAAAGGTGGCAGGCATCTCGCTTGGCGTCACCTTTGTGCTTTTTGCAGGCATTGTGGCCGGCCACTTTGGATTCACAGGCACACCCGAAACGCTGAACTTCATACAGGACTTCGGGCTTATACTCTTCGTCTTCATGATTGGCCTGCAGGTGGGACCCGGATTCTTTGAGAGTTTCGGGAAGGCTGGCATCAAGCTCAACGGACTGGCCACCACCGCCATCATGCTGAACATACTGGTGATGTTTGGCTGCTACTTTATCTTCTTCGACAGCTCCGACAAGCAAGCACTGCCCATGATGGTGGGCACGCTCTACGGTGCTGTGACCAACACACCTGGCCTTGGTGCTGCCAACGAGGCGCTGACCACTATCTACGGGCCTGACCAGGCTCCGCCCATAGCTTCAGCCTATGCGTGCGCCTACCCCCTTGCTGTGGTGGGCATCATCCTGGCCATCGTTGCCGTACGCTATGTGTGCAAAGTGCGTCTCGACAAGGAGGAAGCTGAATTAGAGGCGATGGCCAATGCCAATGTGACGAAGAAACCCCACAAGATGCACATTGAGGTGACCAACAAGTATCTGGAAGGCAAGACACTGCTTCAGGTGCATGACTTCCTGAACCGCGACTTTGTGTGCTCACGCATACTGCATGAGGGACACGTCAGCATACCCAACCGCAATACCGTTTTCCACGTGGGCGACCAACTGTTCATCGTCTGTGCAGAAACCGACTACGAGGCCATTGTGGCTTTCCTCGGTCCTGTCATTGAAGTGGACTGGGAGCAGACCGACCAGCCTATGGTGAGCAAGCGTGTGGTAGTGACAAACTCCAGTATCAATGGCAAGACCTTTGGACAGATGCACTTCTCAAGTGTATATGGAGTGAACGTTACCCGTGTCACACGCCACGGCATGGATCTCTTTGCCTCACCTTCGTTGCCGCTGCAGGTGGGTGACAGAATTATGGTGGTTGGCCCTGAAGATGCCGTTGACCGCGTGGCCAACAAGATGGGCAACAGCACCAAACGGCTCGACACGCCTAACATCGCCACCATATTCGTGGGAATCTTCCTCGGCATCATCTTCGGTTCGCTGCCCTTCATTCCGGGCATGCCGCTGATGAAGCTCGGCATTGCCGGCGGACCGCTTATCATTGCCATCCTCATAGGACGCTACGGCTACAAGATACGCCTCGTTACCTACACCACCACATCGGCCAACATGATGCTACGCGAGATAGGCCTGGTGCTCTTCCTCGCTTCGGTAGGCATCAAGGCAGGAGCCGGCTTCTTCGAGACGGTGATGCAGGGCGACGGCTTGCTCTACGTGCTCACCGGCTTCATCATCACTGTTGTGCCCATCATGATTGTTGGCCCTATTGCACGCATAAAGTTCAAATTCAACTATTTCACTATAGCAGGCATGCTGGCAGGCACTTACACCGACCCGCCCGCTCTAGCCTACTCCAATTCCATCTGCTCAAAAGAAGCACCTGCTGTGGGCTATTCCACTGTCTACCCGCTGTCTATGTTCCTGCGAATCCTCACAGCGCAGCTTATTGTGCTCTTCTTCTGTCAGTAACCTATCAACAATAAACATTATTAATAATACACGCTTTACAAAATGAACAAACCAAGACTACTGCTCGCCGCATTACTCTTCACCGCCTTGCAGACGGTTTCAGGCCAGGGGGCCAGAAACATTGTTATCAGCGAGGTGATGACCCGCAACACGGCAAGCATCGTAGATGAGTTCGGAGAACGCGAAGCATGGATAGAACTGGAGAACACCTCGTTCTCCACCTACAATGTGCGCGGCATGTTCATCACTACTGACCGCTCTGTGCTTCAGAGCATGAGTGCCCCTGAGCGCATCAGTCGCATGAGCATAATTCCCAGCGGCGAAACCCGTACCAGCATTGGCGCACGCCAGCAATTAGTGCTCTTCGGTAATTCTAACCCAGCACAGGGCAAGCTCCATCTCACCGTTCCCCTACCCGACTCCGCTGCGGTATGGGTGGCCCTCTACAATGGCAATGGCGTAGAACTCATCGACTCCGTTACTGTGCCTGCCCTCGCTGACGACTGCTCTTACGCTCGTCAGGCTGATGGCCATTGGGCAGTGATGAAACCCTCACAGGTGACGCCGGGCATTGAAAATGCCGCCGGCGATGGTATGAAGAAGCAGACAGGAGTGGACAAGTTCAAGGAGCAGGACCCGCACGGTTTTGCCATGGCCATCATGGCTATGGGCATCGTGTTTCTCTGTTTGGCCCTGCTGTGGCTGTTCTTCACGCTGTTTGGCATGCTGATGCGCCATCTTGACACGGCTAAGAAGGTAGCTAATAAGCAGCCTATCAAGCCCATCACCAAGACGGTGGAGAAGACCCTCGAAGTGGCCCATGCCACCAGCAATGTGCTGCAGGAGGGATTTGACAAGAAAGGCATCGACATGGAGATATACATGGCAGTCATAGGCTTGGCTCTGCGCCAGTACGAAGACGACGTGCACGACGTGGAGAGCGGTGTCATCACCATCCGTCAGAAAGATACCGACTGGGATGACGAGTACAGCCAGATGACACAATGGCACGATCCCTTCAGGCCGTCTGACCATCGTGGCCCATCCATCCCGACAACACCAGAGCTCCATTAAATGACGATTTGCGAATTTACGACTCACTGTCAGGCTTCCCCCTCAGTTGATCTCGAAAGTTCGTAGTCGCAAAAACTATTGGCAGCAATACCAACCAACCGTAAATCGTTAATTCATAAATAGTAAATCAATAAGATGAAGAAATACCAATATAAAGTGAAAGGCGTGGACTACGAAGTGGAAATCGCCTCAGTAGAAGGAAAAATAGCCAACGTAGTGGTCAATGGCATCCCCTTCGAGGTGGAGATGCAGAAACCCATCAACGCCGCCAAACACCCTGCATTGGCTTCCGCCAGGGCACAGTCGCCAGTGGTAGCAGCTCCCGTTGCAGCTCCCGTTGCAGCTCCTGCCAAAAACACGAACGAAGCCCCTTCGGTATCCGCAGGAGGAGCTTCGGGCAATGCCATCAAGGCTCCGCTGCCTGGCACTGTCATCGACATTAAGGTACAAGTGGGACAGCAGGTCAGCGTAGGCGACACCGTACTGGTGCTCGAAGCCATGAAGATGCAGAACAACATCGAATCGGAATATGCCGGACAAGTCACTTCCATCATGGTCAAGCAAGGCGAAACCGTTATGGAGGGTGCTGTGATGCTGACTATTGCATAGATTCACGATGTACGACTTTACGATATACGATTGGACGACCGCCAATGTATTTTCGCAAGTTCGTAGACGCAAATCTGACAAAACTCTTATCGTATATACGTAAATAGGAATCATCTATCAAATCGTAAATTTGTAAATCCTACATTCATCGATGTTTGACTTTATAGCTGAAAACTTCAACGAGTTCCTGACCTACACCGGCTTTGCCAACGCCACTGCAGGGAACCTCATTATGATTGCGGTGGGGGCCATCTTCATCTATTTGGCCATTAAAAAGGACTTCGAACCGCTGCTCCTCGTGCCCATAGGCCTGGGCATCATACTCGGCAACATTCCCTTCCGTAGTGATGCAGGACTGGAGATTGGCCTTTATGAGGACAACTCCGTGCTGAACATCTTCTATCAGGGCGTGCGCCAAGGCTGGTATCCACCGCTCATCTTCCTCGGCATCGGTGCCATGACCGATTTCTCTGCCCTGTTGGCTAACCCCAAACTGATGCTCATCGGTGCTGCCGCCCAATTTGGTATTTTCGGCGCCTACATGATAGCACTGGCCTTTGGCTTTGAGCCCAATCAGGCAGCAGGCATTGCCATTATCGGTGGTGCCGACGGTCCCACAGCCATCTTCCTCAGTTCGAAGTTGAGTCCCAACCTTATGGGAGCCATCGCGGTCTGTGCCTATAGCTACATGGCCCTAGTGCCGCTCATCCAACCGCCCATTATGCGACTGCTCACCACAAAGAAAGAGCGTCTCATCAAGATGAAACCCGGACGTGAGGTGAGCCAGACTGAGCGTATACTCTTCCCCATCATCGGACTGCTCATCACCACCTTCATCGTGCCGTCAGCACTGCCCCTGCTAGGCATGCTGTTCTTCGGCAACCTGCTGAAGGAGAGTGGCAAGACCACCCGACTGGCCAAGACCGCAGGCACTGCTTTGAACGATATCGTGGTGGTGCTGCTCGGCCTTACCGTGGGCTGCTCGACGCAAGCCAGCGAGTTCCTCACGCTCAACACTGTATTTATCTTCGCCATTGGTGCCTTTGCTTTCGCCATTGCTTCAGCCAGCGGCGTGTGCTTCGTAAAGGTCATGAACCTGTTCCTGCCCAAGGACAAGAAGATAAACCCGCTCATAGGCAATGCTGGCGTTAGCGCCGTACCCATGGCAGCCCGCATCAGCCACAACATGGGCCTGGAGTATGACCGCCACAACTTCCTGCTTATGCACGCCATGGGACCCAATGTGGCAGGTGTCATCGGCTCGGCCGTGGCAGCAGGTGCCTTACTGGGATTCCTCTCATAACCCTCTACGGGCTGTGTTCTTATTTCAATATTCAATGTTCGACGTTCAATGTATCAAACCATAACATTCCAACATACAGAAGCCAGATTATTCACTTTCACTCAGGGAGCAGTCACCGAGCATCACCTCATGGTACGCGTCACCACCCCTGCCCTAACCTACCAGCAGCAGCTTGACGCCGTGCTCGACACGTGGCAGCAGCTCATCAGCCATCCATTGAAAGATGCCGTCGCGGTGTTCAAACGGTATTTCCTCAGTGATGCCGCCAACCAAGCTGACGAAATTATGGCCAGCGACACCAGCGACTGCGCCAAAAGCATCATACAGCAGGCTCCCCTCGACGGCACAAAGATAGCTCTTTGGGCCTACCTCATGACGGGTGTGTCAACCCGCCTCACCGAGGCAGGACTCTACGAGGTGAAGCACGGAGCCTATCGCCACCTGTGGAACGGTTCTGCATATAACCTTGCGGCCAACTCAGAATACCAGACGCGCTTGCTTTTCAACGAATACATCATGCAACTGGCACAGGAAGGCTGTAAGCTCGCCGATAACTGTCTGCGTACATGGCTCTTCGTCAATGACATCGACCTGAATTACGGCGGCGTTGTACGTGCCCGTAACCAGGTGTTCTTCACACAAGGACTCACCACTGATACACACTACATCGCCTCTACTGGCATCGGCGGCAGGTCCCAAGACCCTTGCGTGCTCACACAGATGGACAACTATGCCGTGGCAGGCATACAGCAACAGCAGATACGCTACCTATATGCTCCCACACATCTGAACCGCACCAGCGACTACGGTGTATCCTTCGAGCGGGGCACCTGCATTGACTACGGCGACCGCCGACATGTGCTCATCTCAGGCACGGCCAGTATCGACAACAAAGGACAAATCATGTATGCCAAGGACGTTGCCAAACAGACTCTCCGTGTCTGGGAGAATGTAGAGGCATTGCTACAAGAGGCCGAATGCACTTACGACGACGTGAGCCACATGATTGTCTACCTGCGCGACACCGCCGACTATCTCACTGTGAGCCGTCTCTACGAGGAGCGCTTCCCTGAAAAGCCACTTGTCATTGTACATGCCCCAGTATGCCGCGACGGCTGGCTGGTGGAAATGGAGTGCATGGCCGTCAAGGCCCATGCCAACACCGCCTTCGCCCCATTGTAACTTGGACATTTTGGCACACCTTTTGCTATTCGTAAATAGAAAAGGTAAGAAGAATCAAGAATGACAAGCCAATTTTCCCCAAAAGTATCTGAAGTGCTGTCCTTCTCCAGGGAAGAGGCAGTACGCCTGGCTTCATGCTCCGTAGGGCCAGAACACCTGCTTTTAGGGTTGTTGCGCATGGGCGAAGGGCCAGTCATCGACATGTTTCACCGTTTGCGTCTCAACATTCCCCAACTGAAATACGACTTAGAGTCGAAGGTGCGACAGGATGACATCACACAGACCGTCACCACTACTGAGTTAGTGCTCAATGAGCGTGCTTCCAACATATTGAAGCTCGCCGTACTTGAGGCACGCATGCAGAAACAACAACGCGTCGATGAGCAGCACCTGCTATTGGCTATTCTTCACGACCAAGTGAACAACGGAGCCAAACAAATACTCGAACAGAACGACATGAACTACGAAGACGCACTCACCATGCTCCGTGCATCAGGCACCAACCGCCCCAACGGCCAATCGGCTAAACGGCTAAACGACCAAACGACCAACGGCATCAGCCTGCCCGACGAAGACGAGGAAGACTACGGCGACGCAGCATCTGGAGACAGCAGCGTGGGAAGCGGTTCACCCGCTTCCAAGACACAAACCGCACAGAAGCAGAAGAGCAAGACTCCTGTACTCGACAATTTCTCCACTGATCTCACCGTGGCTGCACGCGAAGGCAAACTCGACCCCATTGTGGGCCGGGAGCGCGAAATGCAGCGCGTACTCGAAATACTGGGCCGCCGCAAGAAGAACAACCCCATACTCATAGGTGAACCTGGAGTGGGCAAGAGTGCCATCGTTGAGGGACTGGCACAACTCGTTAGCCAGCGCAAGTGCTCCCCCATGTTCTTCGGCAAGCGCATAGTCAGTCTTGACTTGACTGGCATCGTAGCCGGCACCAAATACCGCGGACAGTTCGAAGAGCGCATAAAGGCTCTGCTGAAAGAGTTGGAACAACAGCCCGACATCATCGTCTTCATCGACGAAATACACACCATCATCGGTGCTGGCGGATCAGCAGGAGCCATGGACGCAGCCAATATCATGAAGCCTGCACTGGCACGCGGCACAATACAATGCATCGGAGCCACCACTCTTGACGAGTACCGCAACTCAATAGAAAAAGACGGAGCCTTAGAGCGTCGTTTCCAGAAAGTTATCATCGAACCCGCAACCACTGACGAAACGCTCGCTATTCTGCACAACATCAAAGACCGCTACGAGCGACATCATCACGTTGACTTCACCGATGACGCCATTCTGGCATGTGTCAAATTGACAGAACGCTACATCGCCGACCGCGCCTTCCCCGACAAAGCCATAGACGCCATGGACGAGACCGGTTCACGCGTACATCTTAGAAATGGTATCATACCACCGGAAATCACCGAGAAGGAAAAGGAACTGGAACGGGTGAAGGAGCGCAAGCAGTCGGCCGTACGTGGCCAGAATTTTGAACTGGCTGCCAGCTATCGCGACCGCCAGACCGAACTCGAGGCTGAGCTTGCAGCACTTACCGAGCAGTGGCAGAGTGGCAACAACGACGATCGCCAAACCGTTACCGAAGAAGAGGTAGCCAGTGTTGTCTCCATGATGTCAGGTGTACCCGTACAGCGTATGGCTGAGAGTGAGGGCATACGCCTCAAGGGTATGGCTTCCGAACTAAAGCAAGCCGTAATTGCCCAAGACAGCGCCATCGACAAGATGGTGCGAGCCATACAGCGCAACCGCGTTGGTTTAAAAGACCCCAACCACCCCATCGGCGCCTTCATGTTCCTCGGTCCTACAGGCGTGGGTAAAACCTACCTTGCCAAAAAGCTGGCAGAGTTTATGTTCGGAAGCCCTGATGCCCTCATACGCGTCGACATGTCAGAATTCACCGAGTCGTTCAATGTGAGCCGCCTCATAGGCGCTCCTCCGGGCTACGTGGGCTACGAGGAAGGTGGACAGCTAACCGAGCGTGTGCGCCGCAAACCCTATAGCATTGTACTCTTAGACGAAATTGAGAAGGCCCACGGCAACGTGTTCAACCTGCTGCTGCAAGTGCTTGACGAGGGTCGCCTTACCGATGGTAATGGTCGTTTTGTGGACTTCCGCAACACCGTCATTATCATGACCTCTAACGCAGGCACACGTCAACTCAAGGAGTTCGGACACGGTGTGGGCTTTACTGCCGGCAATATAGGATTGGCTATGAACGAACAGGACCGCGAGCACGCTCGCTCCATTGTGCAGAAAGCACTCTCCAAGCAGTTCTCGCCTGAGTTTCTGAACCGCCTCGATGAGATTATCACCTTCGACCAGCTCGACCTTGACGCCATCCAGCGCATTATCGACGTGGAGCTGAAGCCCCTGCTCAAACGTATTGCCGACCTCGGCTACAAGGTGCAACTCACCGATGAGGCCAAACAATTTGTAGCCACTAAGGGCTATGATGTGCAGTTTGGCGCTCGCCCACTGAAGCGCGCTCTGCAGAACTATGTGGAGGACGGCATCTGCGAACTCATCATCAACGGTGACCTGAAGGAAGGTGCCACCATCAGCATCAGCAAACACCCGGAAAAAGAAGAATTGGTGTTTGACACGATGCAGTTGCAGGAGAGCATGTAACCTACTTATAGTTGGGAAAGCAGACTCAGCAACTGCTTCACATAGCTGCGCTGCCAGTCTCGCTCATGATGGCGCACACCGTCATACGCCAACAGGTCAAGGTCAATAGGCACAATCTTTTTTTGCCGCATTTGTGGAGTACGTCCCATTTGCAGTTCTATCTGCTTGAGAAAACATGTCAGCTCGTCAGCGTTGAGCTTTGTCTGCGCGCTGACGAGCTGATTTAAATATTTCATCTGAGAAGGAGAGCCGGCAACAGGCTCTGTCCAAATGGCGTCTGTGTAGACACAAGCAGAAAGAATCTGTGCCAGCGCCTGACGGGCTGCGCACAGATTCTTTTCTTGTTCGTGGTTGCTAGCCAACGAAATCAACACTTTGTGCATTACGGGCAGATTAACTCCTCACTCTGGTAATACGGTCCTTGATTTTAAATACGTAGGCATCGATGCCGGCAATGGCTACAATGTTGAGCACGTCGCGTACGGAGGCTCCGAAGTCAACAAAGTGTATGGCCTTGTTCAGTCCTATCTGTATAGGGCCTATAATCTCGGCGTCAGTGCCCAGCATCTGCAACATTTTGTACGATGAACGGGCAGAGGTGAGGTTGGGAAACACAAGCGTGTTGACCTCGCGCCCTCGCAGTCGGCTGAAGGGGTACTGCTCGTCGCGAAGTTCGCGGTCGAGTGCGAATCCTATCTGCATTTCTCCGTCTATTGGCAGATCGGGATATAGCTCATGGAGCTGCTCCACGGCATGCTTCACTTTCAGTGCTCCGTCGCTCTGTGAAGAGCCGAAGTTTGAGTGTGACACCATGGCTATAACGGGCTTCTCGTTGAAGAATCGCACGGCGGTGGCTGCGAGCTTTCCTATGTCAACGAGTGTATCGGTATCGGGGTTCTCGTTCACCAATGTGTCAGTGATATAAAGAGTGCCCTTGGGCGAATTGATGATATGCATAGCTCCGAAGTGCCGGTATTCAGGCCTTATGCCTATAACCTCCTTGACCACTTTCACGGTATTACTGTACTTGGTATAGAGTCCGGTGATGAAGGCATCTGCCTCGCCCGTCTCTACCATCATCATGCCAAAGTAGTTGCGTTCAAACATCTTGTCGTTGGCCTCTTGGAAGGTATAGCCGTCGCGTCCCCGTTTCTCGGTGAGTATACGTGCGTAGCGCTCACGTCGTTCCTGTTCTGAGGGATGGCGCAGATTCACTATCTCTATGCCTTCAAGCGAGAGGTCAAGGCTTTTAGCCAGTTTCATGATGACCTCGTCGTTGCCGAGGAGAATGGGCTGGCATATGCCCTCAGCTTTGGCCTGCACAGCGGCTTTCAACATGGTGGGATGCACGCCTTCGGCAAATACGATGCGCTGCGGGTGTGCAGCCGCTGTGGCATAGAGCTTCTGTGTGAGCTTTGTCTCCTGTCCCAGCAGCACTGACAGTGAGTCTTTGTACTGCTCCCAGTTCTTGATGCTCTTGCGTGCCACTCCGCTTTCGATGGCAGCCTTGGCCACGGCGGAAGAGACCTCGCTGATGAGACGTGGATCAACAGGCTTCGGTATGAAGTAGTCACGTCCGAAGCGCAGGTTATTCACTTTGTATACGTCGTTCACCACATCGGGCACCGGCTGCTTGGCCAGGTCGGCAATGGCGTGTACTGCAGCCAGTTTCATCTCCTCGTTGATGGCGGTGGCATGCACGTCGAGTGCACCTCGGAAGATGTAGGGGAATCCTATCACATTGTTTATCTGGTTGGGATAGTCGGTGCGCCCCGTCGACATGAGCACATCGGGACGAGCCTCCATTGCATCTTCATAGCTAATCTCCGGCACCGGGTTGGCCAGGGCAAAGATAACGGGATTGTCGGCCATCGTCTTCACCATCTCTTTGGAGAGTACGTTACCCTTCGACAGTCCCACAAACACGTCGGCTCCCCTGACGGCTTCCTCCAAGGTGTGTATGTCAGTGCGGGTGGTGGCAAAGAATCGCTTCTGCTCGTTCAGGTCCTGGCGGTCAGCGGAAATGACGCCCTTGGAGTCGAGCATAACGATGTTCTCCTTGCTTGCACCGATAGCCATGTAGAGTTTGGTGCAGGAGATAGCAGCTGCTCCAGCACCGTTCACCACAATCTTCACCTTTGCTATGTCCTTGCCAGCCACCTCCAATGCATTCTTCAGTCCAGCGGCACTGATGATAGCAGTGCCATGCTGGTCGTCATGCATCACAGGTATGTCGAGTGTGCGCTTCAGCCGTTCCTCTATGTAGAAGCATTCCGGAGCCTTGATGTCTTCAAGATTAATGCCGCCAAAGGTAGGCGCTATGCGCTCTACTGCCTCACAGAATTTCTCGGGATCTTTCTCAGCCACCTCAATGTCAAAGACGTCGATGCCACCGTAAATCTTAAACAGCAGACCCTTGCCCTCCATCACGGGCTTTCCGCTCATGGCGCCTATATCGCCAAGGCCCAATACCGCCGTGCCGTTGCTGATAACAGCCACGAGATTGCCTTTGTCGGTATAGCGGTAGGCGTCATCGGGGTTCTGCTGAATCTCCAGGCAGGGATATGCTACACCGGGCGAATAGGCCAGCGAGAGGTCGGTTTGTGTACGGTAAGCCTTCGTGGGCTTTACTTCAATCTTTCCAGGGCGCCCGCTCTCATGATAGGCAAGGGCTGCCTCCTTTGTAATCTTTACCATGTGTTATTACTATGTGTTGGAAAAAAACGCTGCAAAATTACGAAATAATGCTGAAATGGCGAAATGATTGTGTAAGAAAATCATTTTTTTATTGTACCTTTGCAGCCGTACTCCTCCTTCTGTTCCGTTTCAAGAGAGAGGTTGAAGTGAATCAGTAATCAATCCCCACATGAGAACAAACATCATAGAAATCAACAACACTGACGCTCTCGGTCTGCAACCTTACTTCAGCCTGACAGAGGCTCAACTGCTTAACAGGCTTCAACCTGAGGCAGCGCTCTTCATTGCCGAGAGCCCCAAGGTGATACGTGTGGCCCTTGAGTCAGGCATGCATCCAGTGTCGCTGCTGTGCGAGCGTAAACACCTCACGGGCGACGCCGCCGACATTGTGGCGCAGCTGCCTGACGACACGCCCGTCTACACAGGTGAGCGTGAGTTGCTGGCCCGTCTCACGGGCTACACCCTGACCCGCGGCGTGCTCTGCGCCATGCGCCGCCCCACACTTCCCTCCGTATCTGACTTGTGCCGTACAGCCAGGCGAATAGCAGTGATTCATAGTGTGTGCGACACCACCAACATCGGTGCCATCTTCCGCTCTGCGGCGGCTTTGGGCATCGACAGCATACTCCTTACCCCCGGCACCTGCGACCCGCTCAACCGTCGCGCCGTTCGCGTGAGCATGGGCAGCGTCTTCCTTGTGCCATGGACATATATTTCTCTTCCTGCCTCCCCCCTCTCCTCCTCTTTGAACGAGGATGAGCCATCATGCGGTGTCACATCCATACTCCATCAGCTGGGGTTCAAAACCGTGGCGATGGCTCTCACCGATAAATCCATCCCCCTCGACGCCCCAGCGTTGAAGGCCGAACCGCGCTTAGCCATCATTATGGGCACCGAGGGCGACGGTCTGCCGCATGAGGCCATTGCCGAGGCCGACTACACCGTGCGCATACCCATGCATCACAGCGTTGATTCTCTCAACGTTGCCGCCGCAGCTGCCGTTGCCTTTTGGGAACTGAGAGCGGATGATCGTCTTCATTAATCTTCAAAAAACAACTTGTCATTGTAGATTCACATCAGTTTTTAGTTCTAATATCCACTTCGGAGTAAAAAAACACTGTCTTGGGACAAGTATGGAACAAAAGTGGACCTTTGGCTCTCGTCGAAGATACTTTCGCTTCCATATAACAACTCACTTGTTACATAAACTTCAATTTGGGTAATCATATAGCAGTTGACCTGCCTTGAGGATGCCCGTAGGCACTCCCCTCCCCTGTCAGGGGAGGGGCAGGGGTGGGGTGTTGGCTGCCCTTAATGTAATGTCTAACCTGCGCTCCTTCAAGCCCTTAGGAAGATACTGACCCCAC
>JAEEGG010010902.1_pt1 | contig 19950 bp, 11 predicted proteins | sample 9134161 | NCBI WGS metagenome assembly JAEEGG01 (sample SAMN16246543, study PRJNA631951) | gut metagenome | biome: gut microbiome; feature: rumen; material: CR-attached | host: Bos | place: Iran: Karaj | collected 2018-10 | reverse complement strand
CTGAATGCACGGCAAAGTGCTTGGCGCAGGCGTGTGCCTTGAGAACAGGGGCGTCCGCCGGGCCCTGCAGACCCCGGACCACGGCCATACCCATCTGGCCGGTGAGGTACGGATCCTCACCATAAGTCTCCATTCCCCTTCCCCAGCGGGGATCGCGGAAAATATTGATGTTGGGCGTCCAGAAAGTGAGGCCCTGGTACCATCCGGCGGGGCCTTTCTCAAGAGCTTGGCGGTTCTTTATGCGGCCTTCGTCACTGGCGGCGGTAAAAACCTCTTCCAGAAGCTCCTTGTCAAAGGAAGCCGCCATGCCTATGGGCTGCGGGAAGGTAGTTGCCTTTCCGTTTCTGGCAACGCCGTGGAGGGCCTCGTTCCACCAGTTATAGGCCGGAATCCCCAGCGACTCGATTGGGGCCGATGTGTACCACATCAGCGAGGCTTTTTCCTCAAGGCTCAGTTTGGAGACCAATTTTGCGGCTCTTTGTTCCGGTGTCATTTCTGTTTTATTTGATGTGCAGGAAGCAAAAGCAATTAAAGCGGCAACTACCATCAGAACTCTCGAAATCCTTTGCATAACAGTAAATTTTTTCAAATATAGCTATTTACGGCTTGTAAATCAACTTTTTGGTTTCAGGATCACGCTGGTACTGTTTGAAAAAGTCCCACATAATGCGGGCGGTGGGCTGGAAGTTCCAGTGGCCGTAGTCCATCACAGCAACCATCTTGATAAGAGGAACGGAGCCTTTGTAAAGCTGGCCCGTCTCCACCACAATGCCGTCTCCCTTGTTTGTGACGATGGTTTCGCGGTCCCGGAGTCTTTGTCCGAATATGGGGTCCACATCAAAGTCCATATCCTTCACAACCTCCATCCCGTTCATCTGCTCGTAAGCGTTCCAGGCATTGAGGTAGTTGTTTCCCTTCCAGTTGTCCGGCTTGATGTAAGGGACCACGTTGTCTTTTGTGCCGAATACTGAGCAGTAGGGCATCTCAACTGCTCCGCGCTTCTGGGTGGCCTCGTCCCACAGGACGTCAAATGTGGAGTAACCTTTGAACGGACCGCTGAAAATGCCGCCGGAATGACCGCCCACCGCTGCAAACACGTGTGATTTCTTGATTCCAAGGGCCGTGGCGGTGATTGAACCGGCACTAAGCCCCTCCGCATATACGCGTGAAGGATCAAGCTGCGGATACTTTGCAAAGAGTAGGTAAAGGACGCTCTCTACGCCGTCGTGGCCCATTGGAGCATAGTTTGGAGACCCCTGCCATTCCATCTCCACCACAAAGAACCTGTCTTCCGCCGCTACCTGGATGAAGCCCGATGTCTCCGCCTGGGTACGCGGATCGTTGGTGTTGCCGTGAAGAAGTACCATCACGGGCACACTGTGCTCCGGTGCACCCTTAAGGAGTTCCTCCGGCCAGTATTCATACCATAACTGCTTAGCATCCTTGCCAACCGGATGTTCCACTATGATGCGTTTCATCCCTAGCGACTCGCATTCAAGAAGATATGGCTCAAGCTCATAGGAACCGTATTCTCCGAACTTTGATCCTTCATAATGGGTGTGGTTGTAGTTGTTGTAACGGTAATTGCGCCCTAGAAGTTTGTTCCAGGCATCGGCAAAGACGTCTTTGACGGAGGCCTTTGCGTCCGTATTGACAATCACTTTAAGGAGTGGCTCGTCCGTATTGGCAACCGCCTTCTGATAAGGTTTGGCGGCTTTGGCAGCGCCTTTTCCGGCAATGTATGCAGGCACAGGGGACGCGCTCTTTCCTGCCTTTCCGCCAATAGTCAGGATATCTGCAATCTGGTTTCCGGCCTTGGGGGCGATGACCTGATTCACAAAAGTAGCTCCGCTGCCAAAGCCAATTACCTTGAGGTTGCCCGGGCTGCGCAACATATTGAAGAGTTCTACGAACGCGTCAAAATCTGCCGCCGCGTCATATTTGGCGCCGGTTGGATTAACCACGAAAGCGGTTCCGTAATTATCGTCAAGGATTGTCTGGATGTCCAGTTCTGCAAGCAACTTCTCCGCACCGTCCTTGTCTAACTTTGCGTCCGGATAAATCAGGAACATTGGCGTAAAGTTGTATGAGCGGCCTTCCGCACGGGTGGGGCCGCCGTAATGAATCTGGAAAGATGCGCTCTTAGAAAGGACTACATTTCCGGGCATCTGGGGACGCCCCGGCTGGGCTGCCAAGGCAATTGAGACCCAAAATAATACAATGCTCAGTATCAGTTTTTTCATACTCATTTCTTTATGCTACGAAGTTAGCAAAAAATGGGTTTACTTGCAAAAGTCAGTGAGATAATTGACCCACTGCGGAAGGTGTGCTGCTTAATTGCGGAAGGTGTGCTTTTTTTCAGCATTCCTTCCGCAGTGATAATGCCCCTGATACGCCTTAAGTGGCATTGCTGTGCGGAAGGTGTGTCAACTTTTTTCCTACCTTCCGCAAATATGCAGCCCACCTTCCGCGCTAAAGGCATAAATTGTATGAAACAGGCAATTGCAGGTGAGCCAAAAATAGATTATATTTGCATTATACCTAAACCATATATGAAACGATTACTTTTACCGGTTTTATTAATAGCAGTTGTCTCCTGTGGCCCCAAGTGGCAGGCCTCGGAGGCCGACGGCTACACTGTCATCACCCAGAAGGGTGGTCCTGTTCTGGGATATACCTCGGCCCCCATCCTTAAGGACGATGGCTTTGCCTTCAAGGACCTTAACCGCAACGGAGTGCTGGACCCGTACGAGGACTGGCGCCTTCCAGCGGAGAACCGTGCAAAGGACCTGGCGTCCAGGCTTTCCGTAGAGGAAATCGCCGGCCTGATGCTCTACAGCAGCCACCAGGCGGTGCCCGGCAGCGCTTACGGCTTTGGGGCGGCATCGTACTCGGACCCGGAGCACAAGAACTGGGACCTTACGGACCAGCAGAAGAAGTTCCTCACGGAGGACAACCTCCGAGCCGTGCTTGTGACCTCGGTGGAGAGTCCGGAGGTGGCCGCACGCTGGAACAACAACGTGCAGGCGCTGGTGGAATCCATCGGCCAGGGCGTTCCGGCAAATAATTCATCGGACCCCCGCAATGAGACGGCGGCAACGGCCGAGTTCAATATGGGCGCCGGCGGGCAGATTTCCCTCTGGCCCACTCCCCTGGGACTGGCGGCCACTTTTGACCCTTCCCTGGTCCAGGAATTCGGGACGATAGCTTCCCGCGAGTACCGCGCCCTTGGCATTGCCACGGCCCTGTCTCCGCAGATAGACCTTGCCACCGAGCCCCGCTGGAGCCGTTTCAACGGCACATTCGGTGAGAATCCTGCCCTGGATACGGATATGGCACGCGCATATGTTGACGGCTTCCAGACCTCCCCTGACGGCGGCTGGGGCACGGAGAGTGTTAATGCTATGATAAAGCACTGGCCTTCCGGCGGTCCGGAGGAAGGCGGACGTGACGCCCACTTCAATTACGGCAAATACGCAGTGTATCCCGGCGGAGGCTTTGAGCATCATCTGAAAGCCTTTACGGAGGGTGCATTCAAACTGGAAGGCGGAACCGGATTTGCATCGGCGGTAATGCCCTACTATACAATTTCTTACGGAATAGACCCTTCCGGAAAGAATGTTGGCAACAGCTACAGTTCTTATATAATTGGCGACTTGCTGCGTGGAGAGTACGCATATCAAGGTGTTGTTTGCACAGACTGGAATATAACCTACGACAACAAGGCCATAGAGTCCTTTGACGGCAAATGCTGGGGAACGGAGAACCTCACCGTTGCAGAGCGTCATTACGAGGTCCTGAAGGCCGGCGTAGACCAGTTTGGCGGCAACAATGACAAGGGCCCCGTACTAGAGGCATATCAGATGTTTGTACGTGACTTTGGAGAGGATTATGCCCGCGAGCGCTTTGAGGCCTCAGCCGTACGCCTGCTGCTGAATTCATTCCGAACGGGGCTCTTTGAGAATCCTTATACGGATCCGGCCAAGGCAACGGAAGTTGTTGGTAATCCGGAGTTTATGAAGGCGGGATATGAAGCACAGCTGAAGTCCGTGGTTATGGTGAAAAACAATAATCATTCACTGCCACAGCTTCCGGTTGGAAATGAGCTTACGGAAAACGGATGCAACGACATTAAGGCCAAAGTCTACGTTCCCAAACGCTTCTATCCGCAGATGCCCGGTATGTTCGGCCTATCGATGGGTCCTGCCGCACATTGGGATTATCCCATAGACCAGGCTCTTGTGGAGAAGTACTTTGACTGGGCGGAAACGCCCCAGGATGCAGACTTTGCGCTGGTTATGATAAAGGAGCCGTCTTCCGGCGCCGGATATGACGTAGCGGACCGCAAACGCGGCGGGAATGGCTACGTGCCCATCAGCCTCCAGTATCGTCCTTATAAAGCGCAGTACGCACGCGCACAGTCCGTTGCCGGCGGTGACCCCAAGGAAAGCTTCACCAACCGTTCTTACAAAGGGAAGGCGGTCAAGACCTATAACGAGGCGGACCTGGACCTTGTGATCCAGACCAAAAAGGCAATGGGAGACAAGCCTGTGGTGGTTGTAGTGGCACTCTCCCGCCCTGCTGTTCTCTCGGAACTGGAGCCCTATGCCGATGCCGTGCTTCTTACCTTCGGCGTCCAGAACCAAGCCGTCCTGGACATAGTGAGCGGCGCATATGAGCCCTCCGGCCTCCTCCCTATGCAGATGCCTGCCGATATGCGCACCGTTGAAGAGCAGTGCGAGGACCTCCCCCACGATATGCGGCCTCTGGTTGACGCCTGCGGCAATGCCTGGGGCTTTGGCTATGGCCTTGGCTGGAAAGGTGTAATTAATGATGAACGAACAAATAAATACGTAAAATGAAAAAGCTTGCTGTACTGATCGCGCTGCTGGCAGTTGCCTGCACCGCAAAGAATCCCGTCGTCACCGTTGAAGGCGGAAAAATCCAAGGAACAGTTACTGACGGCATTGCCGTCTACAAAGGAATTCCCTTTGCCGCAGCTCCGGTTGGAGAACTGCGCTGGAAGGCTCCCCAGCCTGTAGTGCCCTGGGACGGCGTACTTGTCTGCGACCATTTCGGCGCGCCTTCCTGGCAGCCCAATCACGTAGACAGCGACGGCTACAAGCACGAGTTCTTCTTTGACGGAGACCCAGAGTTCAGCGAGGACTGCCTGTATCTTAATGTATGGGCCCCCGCAAAGGGCAAGAACCTACCTGTTACGCTCTGGATCCACGGCGGAGCATTCTCCTACGGCTGGGGTTTCGAACCTGAAATGGACGGCGAGGAGTGGGCAAAGCACGGCGGCATCCTTGTGAGCTGCAACTATCGTCTTGGAATCCTGGGCTTTCTTACCCATCCCCTTCTGAGCGCAGAGAATCCGGACGGCATTTCCGGCAACTACGGACTCCTGGACCAGATGGCAGCGCTCAAATGGGTCAAGAACAACATCGCCGCATTCGGCGGTGATCCCAATAAGATTACCATTATGGGCCAAAGCGCCGGCGCAGGCAGTGTAAAGAATCTTGTCACCTCTCCCCTTACCAAGGACCTTGTGGCCGGTGCCATAATCCAGAGCGGCGGCGGAATATCGGAAAGGAGCATCCTGGGCGGAAGTCCGCTGGAGGAATCCGAGCAGCGCTTGAAAGCCATGATGGACTGGGCCGGATACACAACGCTTGACGAGATGCGGGCAATCCCGCCGCAGAAACTTCTCACCATTGCCGGCGAGTATTCTGCCACAACCGGCAAGTTCCTTGGCTGGCCCGCTCCTGTAGTGGACGGCAAGGTGCTGCCGGAAGGCTTTGACAAGGCTGCCTTGGAAGGCAGGATTGCCGACGTCCCCTATATGATCGGCTTCACCCAGGACGATATGGGCGGCCTCACCGGCGGCATTGTCCGGTTTTGCACCGTCCGTGAACAGGCCGGAAAGCCCGCCTATGCGTACCAGTTTGCCCGACGTCTCCCCGACGACGGCCGTCCCGGCATCCTCCACGGCGCCTTCCACTCCTCGGAGCTCTGGTATATGTTCAAGAGCCTCCGCCTCAGCTGGCGTCCCTTCACGGAAGGCGACTACGCCCTTGCGGAGGAAATGATCTCGGCCTGGACCAACTTTGCCGCCACCGGCAAGCCGTCAGAAAAATGGACCCCCTGCACCGCAGAAGATCCATCGTTTATGGTATTCAAACTAGGAGAGGACGACAAGCCCGCCTCCGTGATGGGTGAACCGCTATCTAAATAGCTGGGGAGCCAGCGATTCAAGGTCTGCGCGCCAGGTAGTCCAGCTATGGCCTGCCTGCGCGTTTTCCGTATACTCAAACTTGAGACCGTCCTTGGTGAGCTGTGCGCGGGTATTCTCGCAGTTCTTGTAAGCGATATCTGCGGGGCCGCCCTGGGTGAACACCAGTCTCTTGAAGCACTTGTTCATAAGCGCGGCGTTCTCCTTGACTTTGAGGCGTGCGCTCTCTGCGGCAGGGTCAAGACCGGGCATAAGTGAAGAACTCAGAACCCATACGTAGCTGAACATCTCGGGATGGGAGAAAGCTACTTCCATAGTCTCCATTCCGCCCATTGAGAGGCCCGCAACTGCGCGGTTCTTGCTGTCTGTCTTGACTCTGTAATTGCTCTCGATAAAAGGAATGATGCTTTCTACCATATCCTGGGCAAACGGAGGAACCTCGTTTGCTACGGGAATGGTTCCGTTGGGCATAACCACAATCATAGGAGCAATCTTGCCTTCTGCCAGCAGGTTGTCAAGAATCCAGCCTGCGGCGCCCACTCCAAGCCAGGAGGCGTCGTTGTCTCCGCCACCGTGAATCAGGTAAAGCACTGGCAGTTTGGCCTTTGATTTCTCATAGCCGGCCGGTGTCCAAACGTGAAGCCTGCGAGTCTGCTGAAGGTTCTTTGAATAGTAGAACCTCTGTGCTACGGCACCGTGAGGGACGTCCTTGATATAGCCTTCACCAACAGTAAGGATAGACGCCTGCTCTGCGGAAAGCGGAGCCTTGGGGTCCTGCACCTTGAGACCGTCAACGTAGAAACTGTAACGGAAACAGCCTTCACCAAGACCGGAGCACACACCTTTCCAAACTCCGTTGGGAGCTTCTTTGAAAACCACAGGCTTGTCCCACGGCAGGTCACCGGTCACGTTCACCTTACGAGCCTTGGGGGCATAGATCTGGAACAGCACGTCGCCGTTAGGCAGTACGCGCGTGCTCTGAAGCGTATCATTGGGAGTAGGCTGCCTGAACCAGCCCTGGGCGTTAGCTGTCACACTCAATGTGAGCAGTGCAATCAGTATCAGTGCTTTTTTCATGTGAATAAGTTTTTACAAAGATAAATAATAGTAGCGTGAATAGCATTCCTCCCATGTTTAATTGTTTTCCTGCTTGTTAAATGGTTCATCTTTATTTATATTTGCCTTATGAAAAGGTTTCTTTTTATAATAGCGGTTTTAACCTCCCTTAGCGTCCGCGCTCAGGACTTCAATAAGCATTTTGAAGATTGTACTCTTCGTCTGGACTATGTGTTCTGTGGTGATGCAACACATAGTGCCATCTACTTCCACGAGGCCCTGAAATGTGACGGCTGGGCAGGCAGAAAGCATAATCTGAGTGAGCCGGCTCTTCGCGGCAACGGCCAGATACGAGTTTTAGACCCTTCCAGCGGGGAAACGTTGTATGTGAACAGTTTCTCATCGCTCTTTCAGGAATGGCAGTCTACGGAGGAAGCAAAGACGTTACAGAAGGCATTCCAGAACAGTTTCCTTGTCCCTTTTCCAAAGCATCCGGTGGATATTGAAGTGACACTTCTGGACAATCACGCCAGGCAGAGTTGCATTCTCCGGCACAGAATCGATCCCAATGACATCCTCATCCGCAAGATGTCTCCTACAGAATCAAAGATGCTGTTGGATTCCGGCCAGGGAGCAATTGACATTGTAATAGTCTCTGAAGGCTATTCTGCAAGGGATAAGAGCAAATTCTATGACGATGCTCTCCGTGCCTCCCAGGCTCTCTTCTCCCACCAGCCTTTCACTTCCGTCAAAGATAAGTTCAATGTTCGGGCAGTTTTCGAGCCCTCTGAAGACAGCGGCATAAGCATGCCTGGAAAGGGAGAATGGAAAAGCACTGCCGTGCATTCGCACTTTGACACATTCTACAGCAGCCGCTACCTCACAACCTCCTCTATGTGGGAACTTTACGATGTAATTGGATCAACACCTTGCGAGCACGTTATCGTCCTTGCTAACACGTCTACATACGGCGGAGGCGGCATATTCAACAGCATTACTCTTGTTGCCAGCGACCATCCTACTTTTGCCAGAGTACTTGTCCACGAATTCGGCCACGCATTCGGAGGCCTGGCCGATGAATATGCATACGACGAGATGGCGGAGATTGTTTATCCTTCAGACACAGAGCCCTGGGAGCCTAATATCACCACCAAGGTAGATCTCGCTTCCAAGTGGGAAGATATGCTTGGCGGTACCGTTGGCCTGTACGAAGGCGGCGGAAACCAGCGTCAGGGCGTCTGGCGTCCCGTTCCGGACTGCCGTATGCGCACCAACACCTATCCTGATTTCTGCCCGGTCTGCACCCGCGCTATACTCAGAATTGTAGATTACAACGTTTACTAGATATGAAAACACGTATTCTGTTTCTTTCATTATGTATGCTAGCTATAGCTTGCCAGCAGCAATCCGGACCTCTTCCCCGTGGCAAGGCATCGGCAGAACTCGACAATGCCTTTGAAGCGTATTTGAAGGCCGTTGCAGACAGCTCCGAAGACCTTCATTCCGTTATGGTTCTTCAGCACGGTAAGGTGCTTGAAGAAAAGCTGTTCGTTCCGGACACAGCACACATTCTTAACTCTGTGAGCAAGACATTCACATCTACAGCTGTGGGTTTTGCTATTGAGGAAGGTCTCCTTTCCCTTGACGACAAGATGGTGGACATCTTCCCCGAGAGTGTTCCGGAGGAACCGCAGGAGTATCTTTTATCCATTACCATCAGGCATCTTCTCACTATGAACTCCGGGCACGGCAAGGATCCAACCTATGTTACCAGAACAGGTGACGGAGACTGGGTCAAGGCCTTTATGGAATGGCCAATAGAGTATGAACCCGGCACCTGCTACTGCTACAATAGTCTTGGGACATATGTTCTTTCCGCTGCAGTTCAGAAGGTTACAGATCAGAAGATAGTTGATTATCTGGAATCCCGCCTTTGGAACCCTCTGGGCATAGAAAAACCGTTCTGGCAGGAAAGTCCTGCCGGAATCAATACCGGTGGCTGGGGACTTTACTTGCACACGGAAGATCTTGCCAAAATGGGATTATGCCTTCTTAACGGAGGCAAGTTCCGTGGAAAGCAAGTAATTCCTGCAGAATGGGTTTCTGAAATGTCTACCGCTCAGGTCCCTTCCGTGAGTGCCGGTGTAAACGAAAAGCAGATTGAGGAGCTGATCAATGGCCCGGACAATCCCTTCAAAGCATACTTCAACAAGGAAACCAGCGACTGGATGCAGGGCTACGGCTACCAGATGTGGCGCTGCCGCCACAATGCCTTCAGGGCAGATGGTGCCAATGGCCAGTATATCCTGATTCTGCCCGAAAAGGACGCCGTGATTGTTACTACTGCCAACATCCAGAATATGAGGCAGGAACTTGATCTCATCTGGGATTATCTTCTCCCGGCATTATAAAAGTTAGGGTACCGGTCCAAAAACTAGCAGGGTACCCTCAAAAACACCTATATTATGCAGGTACCGGTCCAGAATTTGGACCGGTACCGACGTTTTTATTTGAACAGCTTCTGTGCAAAAACAGTCAAATACACCCTCCAGTTGCGCCATATGTGGCCGCCGGGGGATTCGTAGAGCTCGGCCTGGTAGCCTTTGCCGTCACAGTACTCCTTGAGTTTGCGGGAATTGACGATGATGCCGTCGGAGACGCCGCAGCCAATCCAGTAGAGCTTGGGCTTGGCGGCGAAGACGGCGTCAAGGGCGGCCTCATTGCCTTCTACGGGTGCTACGCCGGAGAAAAGACCCACATAACCGAACTTCTTGGGATAGTGCATGGAGAGCATGCAGCTCTGGCGGCCGCCCATTGAAAGGCCGGCAACGGCGGTGTTGGCAAAGCCCTTAGCCACGCGGTAGTTCTTCTCAATGAACGCCATAACGTCCGGGAAACTCTCCTCTATCTCTATGGTGCTCTGTGAACGGCTGTTGGCCATGGTGGGCTGGAACATGTTCACAGCGGCACCGGGAGCTGCCTGGTTGAAATATACGCCGTTTGGCATTACAACAATCATGGGCTTTGCAAGGCCTTCCGCAATGAGATTATCCATAATCTGGGCGGTGCGGCCGAGGTCGCTCCAGGCGTCCTCGTCACCGCCGGAGCCGTGGAGGAGGTAAAGAACGGGATACTTGCCCTTGCCGCCCTCATAACCTGCGGGTGTATAAACAGTAAGGCGGCGTGAGAATCCTAGCTTGGGGCTGTCGTACCATACGTGTGAAACGCTGCCGTGAGGCACGTCGTGGACCTCATAGAACCAGCCTGCATCGTCCTTCTGGGCACTCAGAGTGAAGATATTGGTCCATGTGGCCACGTCTCTGTTCTGGTATATGTTGGACGGGTCCATTGTCTTCCTGCCGTCTACCAGGAACGAATATGAATACAGCTCACCGGTAAGAGGCTGGGAAGTAAAAGTCCACACTCCCCCGGGGCCTTCGCGAAGGTCTGCAATGCCGGGAGCATCGTATATGAGCTTCTGTCCGTTCATCTCATACTCCACGGGCCTTGTGGGCAGGAAATCTCCCGTCACTTGTACGGTAACGGCCTTGGGAGCAAAAAGACGGAATGTAACGGTGTTGTCCGGATTGATTTCCGGAGACACAAGTCCCGTTCCCGGGCCAAGGGCCTGCTGGGCAAAAGCAGCCAGAGTGATGCAAATAAAAGCTAAAGATAGGATTGTCCGTTTCATAATGTGGTTGTTTTTTGCAAATATAACCAATACAAGTGTAAAAAGTTTACTGTATTGTTCACTCTTTTGGCATTATGTTCAACAGGCTTGTCAAATAAAGGAAAGAATCTTATCTTTAAAGTCAGAAACTAATAATTATCAATTATATGAAAAAAACTCTCCTGATTCTTGCAGCCGCCCTCACCCTGGCCTGCACTCAGAAATCTCCCCAGGACCGTCTCACAAAGAACGACGCCAAGATCAACGCCATCATTGCGCAGATGACCCTGGAAGAGAAAGTGAACATGCTTCACTCCAAGACCAACATGTCCAGTGCCGGCGTAGAGCGCCTTGGCATTGCCGATATGAACTACGCCGACGGCCCCTTCGGCATCCGTGAGGAAGGCCAACCCAACGGCTTCATGAGCGCCGGCTGGACGCTTGACAGCGCCACCTTCTTCCCCACCGGAAGTGCCCTTGCAGCTACCTGGAGCGAGGAACTCGCCTACAAGTACGGCACCGGAATGGGTAAAGAGGCACGTTTAAGAGGCAAGGACGTTATCCTTGGCCCCGCCGTGAACATCCAGCGCCTCCCCGTTGGCGGCCGCACATATGAATACCTCAGTGAGGATCCCATCCTCTCCGCCGCACTGGCCCTCAGGTATACTGAAGGCTGCCAGGACGAAGGCACCGCTGTGTGCATCAAGCACTTTGCCGTTAACAACCAGGAGACCAACCGCGGCAGCGTGGACGCCCAGCTTGACGAGCGCACCCTCCGCGAGATATACCTCAAGCCGTTTGAGCGTGCAGTCATCGAAGGCGGCGCAATGTCCGTGATGCCTGCATACAATAAGGTGAACGGCGACTACTGCTCAGAAAACGAGCACCTTCTCAACGAAATCCTCCGCGGAGAGTGGGGCTTCAAGGGCTTCACCGTTTCCGACTGGGGCGGCACTCACAGCACTATGGGCGCAATGCTCCACGGCCTTAACGTCCAGATGACCGGCAGCAATTACCTCGGCCAGCCCGTCATAGACTCCATTGCCACCGGCGCCCTCACGGAAGACCTCGTTGATGAAAAAGTCCGCCAGATCCTCCGCGTCCGCTACGCCATTGAGGCCGTTCCTGCCGATGTTGCAAACACCGTAATGACCTCCCAGCCGGAGTGCCAGAATATTGCCCTGCAGGTGGCGGAAAAGAGCATCGTCCTCCTCAAGAACGACGGTATCCTCCCCATCAAGTCCGACGTCCGCAAGATAGCCGTCATCGGCCAGAATGCCGTCCTGAAGACCCAGAGCGGCGGTATGGGCGCAGGCGTGAAGGCCCTTTACGAGGTTACCCCTCTTGAAGGCATACGCAGGCGCGCAGGCGATGACATTGAGGTAACATATGCTCCCGGCTACAAGAACTTCCCCGGCCGCCGCTGGGGTCCCGCTCCGTCAGAGCCCAATCCGCTGGAAGCATCGGCTATTGATGAGCCCGCCAATCTGGAATTCCTTGCCGATGCCGTTGCCCTTGCCCAGGAATCAGACCTTGTGATCTTCTTCGGCGGCACCAACAAGAGCATCGAGACCGAGGGCTCGGACCGTAAGGATATCAAACTCCCCTGCGGCCAGGAAGAACTGGTCCAGGCCCTCTACGCAGCCAATCCCAACCTTGCCACCGTCCTTATCTCCGGCGGTCCCACAGACCTGCAGGTGCTTGAAAAGGCATCTCCGGCCATCGTCCAGGGCTGGTGGAACGGCACCGAAGGCGGCACCGCCCTTGCAGAGGTCCTCTTCGGGGACATCGCCCCTTCCGGAAAGCTTCCTTTCACCTTCCCCGTGAAGCTTGAGGACTCCCCTGCCTATGCCCTCGGCAACTTCCCGGGCAGCAACGCCGGCGGAGACCTCTTCACCCTTATGTTCCGCCCGGACGTTATGAAGATGTCCCGCGAGGAGCGCCAGAAGCTCATCGACTCCCTTCCCAAGCCCGTCTCTGAGTACACTGAAGGCTTCTACGTTGGCTACCGCTGGTTTGACACCAAAGAAATCAAGCCCATGTACGCCTTCGGCCATGGCCTCTCCTACGTAGACTTCACCTACGGTCCCCTCAAGGCCAAAGCCGGCAAGGATGCCGTAAAGGTGAACTTCACTCTCAAGAACGAGGGCACTATGGAGGCCGATGAGGTCGTCCAGCTCTACGTCCACCGTCCGGACGCCACCGTGGAATGGCCCGCAAAGGAACTCAAGGCTTTCCAGCGCGTTACCCTCAAGGCCGGCGAGACAAAGACCGTAAAACTTGAAATCCCCCTGAAGGATCTCCGCTACTGGAACGTTGAAAAGAACGCCTGGGATCTGGAGCACGGCACCCTGCAGCTCCTCCTCGGTTCCGCATCTGACGACATCCGCCAGAACGCAGACGTAACTATCTAGGAAATGCGTAAATCGATTATAATGGGGGCCGCACTGCTGGTTGCAGCCTGCGGTCCCAGACCTTCGGCCAAGGTGGAAAAAGTAGAGATTTGCACGGAAGTTGGTGATTACGGCCTGCTTGTGGACGCCATTGAAATCACCGTGGAGAACGCCGCATCACTTCGCGGCCTCAAAGCAGAGGACTTTAACCTTGAGAACAACACCTCAGGGGCGTTTGTGGACGCTTCCACGGGAAAGCCTGCAGAGGCGTTCGAGGACGACGGAATCGCCCTTAAAAAGAAGAAGAACGTCCTGCGTATAGAGGCGAAGCCTTTTGGAAAGAACGGTAAGATGTCCGGCTTTTTCAAGCGCGAGCCCTGGAAGCTTGTGTGCGCCGCAGATTCGGCCCTTAATGTGACTCCGGACATGGTATCGGCAGAACATATAGCCGCCCTGGACGACTGCATTCACGGAGAGTTTTCCTTCGGAGGCCTCACGCGTGAGTATATGCTTCACCTTCCCAAGGATAAGAAAGGCAACGTAATCAAGAACGTTCCACTCCTTGTTTGGCAGATTGGCGGAGGAGAATATGACAGGGATATGATGACCGTTGCAACGGCCAACCGATGCCTCGTTTCGCTTGCCAAGGAAGGCGTTCCCTGCGCGGCGCTTGTGTTCGCAATTGCCAATCCCAACTACAGCTACAGCGCATCGCTTTTCCCTGAAAAGATAGAGCTCATAGACCGTAACAACGCCCTCCAGATGGCCTTCATCGACACCCTTATTGCCGATGGTACCGTAGACGGAAGCCGCCTGTTCTGCGCCGGAGCATCGTCCGGAGGCGGTTGCACCATGCGCTTCATGATGCAGTTCGCAAACCGCTTCAAAGCCGCTATCCCCTGCTGCGCCATGGATCCCATCGTCCCCATTCACAAGGTGGACGAGACCTATCCCGGACAGTATGCCGACGACATAGAGAAAGTATGGCGTTCTGGCGAGGCGGTCTATAAATGGGACGGTGCCAACATGGTACTTGGTGCCATGGACACGGATGCTTTTGCTAACCTCCCCATGTACTTTGTACACGCAGAGACGGACAGAACCTGCAAGGTGGCAAGCACCCACGCCTATTTCGAGGCCAGAAAGCGCCTTGGGGCCACTCAGGACGTCAAGCTCATCTATTCCGACGAGGATCTTGTAAATTGGGGCGTCTCCCCCATGATGGCCCACTTCTCCTGGGTTCCCCTCCTGGACGACTACTCCGAAGGATCCCCCATGCAATGGATGATTTCCCAGTTTTAGCCATACCCAACGTTAAACTTTTCCCCGATTCTACTGTCTAAAAGAGTGATTATATTGTTTAGTAGAGTTCCGGCATGAAATCTTCACCCCGTCTTCTTGTCTCGTTTGTGGCAGCAGCATTTTTCAGCGCCGCGTCATTTGCCCAGAATATCAGCCTTAAGCTGCAGGATGCCGCAACCGGCGATCCTGTAAGTTATGCGACCGTATCCCTCACGGTTCCCGGAAAAGCCAGTGCATACAAATATGTTCTGAGTGACGATAAAGGAGCCGCGAAGTTCGAGAACGTACGTAAAGGCTCATATGAGGTAAAGGCGGAACTCCTTGGTTACAAGCCACTCAAGAAATCCATTGAGTTCGACGCCAAGAAAGACCTGGATCTTGGCACGGCAAAGATGGAGATAGACAGCGAGATGCTGAATGCGGCAACCGTATCGGACGTGGGCAACCCCATCATCGTCAAGAAAGACACCGTGGAATACAACGCGGAAGCCTTCAAGACAACGGAAAGCGATGTCCTGGAGGATCTGCTCAAGAAACTGCCCGGCGTTGAAATAGGTGACGACGGAAGCATTACCGTCAACGGCAAGAAGATAGACAAGATTACCGTGGGCGGCAAGACATTCTTCCAGAACGATCCCACTATGGCAACCAAGAACCTTCCTGCCAAGATGATCAAGAAGATCAAGGTCATCCGCAAGAAAAGCGAACAGGCAGAGTTTACAGGCATTGACGATGGGTCTGAAGAGAATGTGCTGGATCTGGGCATTAAGGACAATGCCATGAACGGATGGGTTGGTAGTGTTACTGCCGGACTGGGCCACGACATCCGCGAGAAGGGTGTATACGATGGTGCAGAGCATAAATGGACCAATGAAGGCTGGCGCTTTACCGAAAACGCCATGCTTGCCAATTTCACCACCAGCCGGCAACTGGCCCTGTTAACCAATGCCAACAACGGCAACAATATGGGTTTTGGAGGCAGGATGGGAGGTTTCGGAAGTGGTTTTTCCGGATTTGGAGGCGGCGGTATCACTACATCCTGGATGGTTGGCGCCAACGGTGCCTGGGACCTTCTTGACAATAAGATGAACCTCGGCGGCAACTATGTCTATAACGGTGCCCTGAACGAGCTCACACGCGAGGGCTATTCCGTCAACTATCTGGCCGACGGATCCCAGATTGCAAACACATCGGACAGTTTCAGCAATTCAGGTAACAACGGTCATCGCTTTGGCATTCGCCTGGAGCATAAGTTTTCTGACAATACTTCAATCCTGTTTGAGCCCCAGATCAACTTTGGCACTTCCAACTCCGTTTCCGGATCCAACCAGCTAAGGGATAATGTCGTGGACGGGGTTTCCTCAAAGGCCAGCGAGGGATTCACCTCCGGCATTTCTGACGGGAAGAACCTCACCACCAGCGGGCGTTTCCTGCTGCGCCAGAGGCTGGGAATCCCCGGACGTACTTTTACCTTCAATGCCAATTACAGCCTGGGAAACAGCTCTTCACAGGGTCTTAACCAGTCCCTGACCACAAGCTATTTCACCGATGGCACCCAGAAGGATTCACTTATAAACCAGAGGTACGACCAGAGTCAGAACAACGCCTCCCTGGGCGGTACACTCACCTATACCGAGCCTCTGGGAAACAATTTCTACATTGAAGGAAACTACTCACTCAACTGGAACCGTTCCTCTTCGGTCAAGGACACATACGACAGCGGTACTAATCCCAACCCTTTCACCGGCGGATGGGACCAATACAGCAGAGACGGAGAGAACCTAGACAAGGCATATTCCAATCAAATCATCAACCAGTCCTTCACTCACAATGCAGGAGCCAACCTCCTGTATCAGGACAAGAAACTCAATGCACAGGTAGGTATAGGCGTAATGCCCACAAATACCTACAACTCAACTACCCGCAACGGTGAAGAGAAGACGTATGAGAACAAGGTGGTCAATTTTGCCCCTCGGGCGATGATTCGCTACAACTACAGCGACAACGTCAACTTCAACCTCCGGTACAACGGCCGCTCCAGCCAGCCTTCAGTATCACAGTTGATGCCCGTACCTGATAACGCCAATCCGCTCAGCGTAAGCTTTGGTAACCCCTGGCTGAAACCTTACTTCAGCCACAGTGCCAATGCGGAATTCCGCCGGAGTAACCTGAGCACGTTCTCTTCGCTCACGATGTCCTTGAGCGGCAGTCTTACAACCAATCCCATTGTGAACGCTTCCTGGTACGGTACCAACAGCGCCCAGTACTCATATCCTGTGAATGGTCCGGATTCATATAATATGGGTTTAAGGCTCAACTACAACACGCCCATCGCCCGCTCCAAATACTTCACTTTCAGCACCAACGGAAACGTGAACTACTCACAGTCCGCCAGTTTTGTTGAAAAGAACCGTGGCAGCATTGATATGACCGCGTACATCACGGACGGTGATACCGGCACGTTCGACTACGAACTCTTCCACAAAGATTATCCGGATTTTACTGCCAGTGACAAATTCATTACCAACAACCTCCGGTCCCTGAATTTCTCCGAGCAGCTGCGCCTTTCCTTCCGTAACGACTATGTGGAGGTGGTCCTGTCCGGCCAGACATCGGCCCGTAAATCCTGGTATACCGTTTCAAGCGGCCTGTCCAGCAACATGACGTGGAACAGCCGCGCAGGCGTGTCCGCAAACTGGACTCCCCTTGGCGGCTGGACCCTCCAGAGCGACTATAACTTTGTCTGGTACAACGGATACACAACCAGCCCTTCCCCGGAACACCTGCTCAACGCGCAGATATCCAAGACACTGGGACAATTCACAATAGGACTGCGGGTATATGACCTGCTCAACCAGGCAAAGACCCTGTCCATCAGTGAATCCGGCAACATGTACTCGGAAACGCGCACCAACCAGCTGGGCCGCTATGTCATAGCAACCGTGGCCTACCGCTTCGGGTCATTCAACGGCCGTCGCAGCGGTGGAATGCGCATGGGCGGAGGCGGATTCGGCGGCGGACGCGGCTTTGGCGGAGGACGGAATTTTTAATGCAAATACTTGATAATGAAAAGAATTCTACTTATTGCAGCCTGCGGGCTGTTGACTCTGGCTCAGGCAGTTGCCCAGCCCGGAGGCGGCATGTTCTTTGGCCGCAGGATTGAACGGGATGCCGCCCTTGTGGCCGAATACTCGGAGTTCATGGCAGAAAAATACAAACTCAATGAGGACCAGGCCGCAAAAGTCCGGGATCTTAATGCCTCATACGTGGGCAAGATTTCATACCCCATTCCCCGTGCCCTCCGGGACAAAGTAATGAAAGAGAGGACCGGAAATGATCTGGAAACCACCGAAAGGAGGCAGAACGACAGTACAGCCCGCGCCATGCGTGAACAGTTCCGCAACATGGAGAACATAAGCGATGAGCAGCGCCAGGAAATGATGGCGCAGATGCAGAAGCGCATGGAAGAGGCCCAGGCCGCCCGCGAGTTGCAGGAAGAGAACGAAGCCGGATACGAGGAAGCCCTTCAGCAAATCCTTGACAAGAACCAGTTCAAGGCCTACAAGAAAGAACTCCGTCGTGAAGAAGAACGCGAGCAGCGCCGCCAGGAAGGCGAAATGCGCCGCCAGTTCGAACGCGGAGGCTTTGGCGGTTTCGGCGGTCCCGGCGGGGGCTTCGGCGGCCCCGGCGGAGGCTTCGGCGGCCCCGGCGGAGGCTTCTGATTTTTCTTTATATCCTGATGCGTTTGCGGAGGCGTATATCCTCTGAGGAGGCGCCAAGAAGCAACTTGACTTTCTTGCCCCGGAAGGACCACCGGTGATTCTCTGTATCCCAGAGCTTGAGGTCATCGGCAGGAATTACAATCTCCACGGGGACTGTCTCCCCTGCCTTGACGGCAACTCTCTGGAAGCCGCGGAGGCGCTTGGAGGCATCGTCCTTACAGAACTTGGCGTACAGCTGGACAACTTCCTCGCCGTCGCGGGAGCCGGTGTTCTTGAGGTTGAAGCGGACAACATAGTTGTCGCCGTCCTTGCGTACCTTGAGTTTGGAATACTTGAACGTGGTGTAGCTTAGGCGGTAGCCGAACGGGAATATCGGCTTTTCCTTTGCGTACATGTATGTGCGGCCGTTACGGATGTCATAATCCAGCATATTGGGGAGGTCAAGGATATCGCTTACCCAGGTCTGGGTAAGGCGGCCTGCAGGGTTGTAATCGCCAAACAGGACGTCTGCAAGGGCGTTTCCAAGCTCCTGGCTGCACTGGGTCATGTGGACTATGGCGGGGACATTCTCCGCGGTCCAGTTGATGGCGTAAGGGAAACTGGAAATGAGCGTCACCACGGTGTTGTGGTTGGCCTGCCAGACAACTTTAATAAGGTCTTCAGTTTCCAGTTTGAGGCTGCGGCGGTCAAGGGCTTCGCGGCCGTCACCGGCCACTGTGCCATAGGCCCAGGGGCTTTGTACGGACTGGCTGTCCCAATCCGGGCTTGTTGCAGGGTGGTTGCCTACGCAGACTATGCATGCATCGGCCCACTTTGCAAGTTCCTGTGCGGAGCCGTCAGAATCCCAGCGCTGGAAGCGGACCTCTGTCTGAGTGCTGTCCACGGCCGCTTTAATGCCCTCCAGAGGGCTTACACGGTATGCGGGAAGGGCACCGTACCAGTCCTTGAGAACGGACTCGGCCCTGTTTCCGAACACGACAATCTTTTTCACCTTCTGCCTGTCCAGAGGAAGGAGTTTACCCTCGTTCTTCAGGAGGACGATTGATTTCTGAGTCACCAGACGTGCCTTGTCCTTGAATTCCTGACGCTCCCAGGGAAGGTCTTCCTCGGAGCCAAAGTCCTGCTGGTCGTACGGACACTCGGCATCCATAAGGCCAAGACGGAGCATGGTACGGAGATTAGCCTTTGTGCGCTCGTTCAACGTCTCCTCGGAGATGAATCCTGCTTCCCATGCGGCCTTTACCTGTTCAAAGCGGGAGTCAATGAAACGGCTCAAACCGGCATCCAGAGCCATCTGGATGGCCTCGTTGATGTCAGCGGCGTAATGGTGCATATTGGGCATGAACATGAACGGCAGAGCACCGGCATCGTCCACAATGGTCCCCTTCATTCCCCATTCGTCGATGAGGATGTCCTTGATGAAGCCGTTAGCGATGCAGGGAACGCCGTTGTATGCGTTGTACGCAGTCATGAGGGACATTGCACCGGCCTTTGCGCCTTTCCAGAAGCCGTAGCTGTAGTACTCACGGAAGAGGGACTCGTCAAAGCGGGAATCGGTCTTGTAGCGGTTGT
>JAEEGG010010901.1_pt1 | contig 19951 bp, 21 predicted proteins | sample 9134161 | NCBI WGS metagenome assembly JAEEGG01 (sample SAMN16246543, study PRJNA631951) | gut metagenome | biome: gut microbiome; feature: rumen; material: CR-attached | host: Bos | place: Iran: Karaj | collected 2018-10 | reverse complement strand
TGACGTCACGGAGTTCTCCCTCTTCGGACAGAAACTCTATCTGTCGCCGATCCTTGATCTTCATTCAAGCGATATTGTGAGCTATACGATCTCTGATCGTCCGGTGCTGTCCATGGTGATGGATATGGCGAAACAGGCATTGGCGGTTTTGCCTCCGGAGGCAAAACCAATCCTGCATTCCGATCAAGGGTGGCAGTACCAACATAAGCACTACCAGAAGTTGCTCAAGGATCATGGAATCGTTCAGAGTATGAGCAGAAAAGGCAACTGTCTTGATAATGCTGTGATGGAAAACTTCTTCGGTATTCTCAAGAGTGAATTGCTCTATCTGAAAGAGTTTGACTCTTTAGGGCAGTTCAAACAAGAACTAATTGAGTACCTTGACTACTACAACAATCGTAGAATCAAGGCAAAGCTTAAGGGCTTACCTCCTGCTGTTCACAGAAAGCAAGCCCTTGATGCCGCTTAATTTCCGTTTCGTGTCTAACTTTTTGGGTTCAGATCATTTACGCGGTGGTTTTCTTCATATTATGTTTTCCTTTTTATGATCACGGCATATACGTGATGTAGATGTAGGTCAGCTCTCCTTTGATAAACTCAAAGGAATAACTGTTGTTGGAAAAGTATTTTGTGGAAGGATGGGTATACTTGAACGTATCGGAATAATATCCGTTGTCGCCGTCATAGTGGCTGTAATTATCCGCTTCCGGTTCGCCGGCATTTGCTTTCAGCTCATCCATCGTCATAGTCAGAGGAAAATCGAATTTCAGAATATCCTGGGTCTCACCCGGATGATTCGGCAAATAAATCTGATTGACATAGCATTCATTGATCGGCTTTCCTGCATCCGTATCGTTAAGAACATACACCTGCGCGCTCCAATACTTGTCGAGATCGATCCTAAAGCCCGGGGACTGATAGTTGCTCTTTAAATTGTTGTTTGCATCCTCCAGATCGTTCGCGTTGAACGGAACAACGCCGGAATCGATCATATCCTGCAGCGTCGTTTCGCCGAGAATAAACTCTACTCCATTGATCCAGAAATGCATCTTATCAAAGTTCACATACATTACATCGCCGGCAGGCTCTTCCGTCTCCTCCGTCGGTTCCGGCGTCGGCTCTTCGGTAGGTTCCGGCGTCGGTTCTTCCGTCGGCTCGGCTGTGGGCTCCTCCGTAGGCTCAAGCGTCGGTTCCTCGGTGGGTTCTTCGGTAGGTTCCGGCGTCGGCTCTTCCGTCGGCTCGGCCATCGGTTCTTCTGTCTTGGTTTCCGGTTCCGTTACTTGATCAACTACTTTTGCAGCCAGAGAACAGCCGGTCATAAGGATCGCCATTAAAAAAGACAATACAAGAATCCAATATTTTTTCATTTTTATTCCTCCCTGTGATAATCACTCGACTATTATACACCCTGATATAAAAAAATCAACGTATACGAAATAATATAAATATGAAGATATAAAAGATCATCCTGTCAAAGAAGAATAAAAAAGCACAGCCGCCGTATATGCGTACTGTGCTTTTTTGATTGAACTATCTTCTTAATAGACTCGCATCGGAACGATCAGATAAAGGAACGCGTCGCCCTGCACCGGACGGATCACGCACGGGCTGATCGGACTGTTGAATTCCACATAGACCGTTTCATCCGAGATATTTTTGAGAATGTTCAGAATGTATTTCGGATTGAACGCGATGTCGATCGGTTCGCCGACGATGCTGACCTCCATCGTATCCTCGCCGCGGCCGACGAAGCTCTCCGCGCTCATGGTGAGCGTGTCGCCTTCAAAATGCAGCATCACGCTGTTGTTGCCTTCGCGCGCGATCAGCTGCGCGCGGTCGGTCATCGTATAGAGGTCTGCGGTGTTCACGAGCACGCGCGTTTTGCATTCCTTCGGAATGATGCGCTTGTAGTCGATGTAATTGCCGTCCAGAAGGCGCGCGGTCAGCCGCGTTTCGTTGACCTGCACGGTCAGATGCGTTTTGGTGATCGAGATCGTGACGTCCTGTTCGGTCTCCTCCGCCATCTTTGCGATCTCGGTAAGGACCTTGCCCTGCACGATCGTACGCGCTTCGGCGTTGGATTTTTCGGTGTGCAGATTCTTCATTGCAAACTGGAACGAGTCCGTCGCAACGAAGGTCAGAAGATCCGCGCCCGCTTCGATCAGCGCGCCGGTCAGCACCGGTCTGGAATCGTCGAGCGACACCGCAAAGACGGTATGGTCGATCATTTCGCGAAGCTGTTCCGCGTTGACGGTAATGTCGGTCACGTCGCCCTTTGCGCGCATGATCGGAAACTCGTCAAACTCGACGCACTGGAGACGCTGCTTCACTCTGCCGCTTCTGATCTTCAGGATCATGCCCTCCTGCTCGGCGGAAAGCGGTCCGTTCGGCAGTTTGCGGAGGATCTCCGAAAGGAACTTGCCCTTCAGAACGCATTTGCCCTCCTCCTCGACGTCCGCGGGCAGCACGCATTCCTTTTGGAACATCAGATCGGAGCAGGTCAGCTTCAATCCTTCCGACGTCGCTTCGATCAGTACGCCCTCCAGCGCCGGCATCGGCGAACGGACGGGCAGCGCTTTGATGACGGAAAGCACCCCGTTTGCGAGGTCTTCGGTTTGCATGGTAAACTTCATATCCAACGATTCCTTTCCGGCGGTTATCCACCATTTCTTTCCTTGTTTTCAGGAATGTTCTTTTTATTTTTGAGCAGTATTATCAGTAGACGGTGTGGAGAAGCGGGAAAACGCGGTCCCGTCCGCACGGCGCCTGTCTTTTTTCTGTGGGAAACGCGCGGACCGGTGTGTGGACGGAACCGTTCCTTTTCCACGGTTTCCACGCTGTCCGCACTGTCCCGAATCCATCCACTTTCCGCTTCCACAGAATGTGGAAAACTATCCTTCGCGGATCCGGACGCCGATGCTTTCCATCGTGTCGGCAAAGCTCTTGTCGTCCTCGATCATCTGCGCGATCTTTTTGCAGGCGGAGATCGCCGTCGTGTGATCGTCGCGGTCGAACAGCGTTGCGATCCGTTTATAAGGAAGACTTAAAAGCGTGTGGCAGAAATACATGGCGATCTGCCGCGGCAGGACCACTTCCTTGTCGCGCCGCTGCGACATCAGACTTTCGAGCGGGATCGAATAGTATTCCGCGACCGTTTCCTTGATGCGGTCCGGCGTTACGACGATATCCTGCTTCTGCGGAAGCATGTCCTTCATGGCTTCCTTTGCAAGATTCATCGTGAGCGGAAGGCGCTTGAGCTTTGCGTACGCCACGATGCGGTTTAAGCTCCCCTCCAGCTTACGGATGTTGTCGACGATGTTTTCCGCAATGAAATTGATGATCTCGTCATCGATCTCGACGTTCCGGTTCTGCGCGCGGTTTCTCAAAATCGCGGTCCTTGTTTCCAGATCCGGCGCCTGAATGTCCGCGACAAGTCCCCACTCGAACCGCGAGGAAAGCCGCTCCTCCAGCGCCTTGATCTCCTTCGGCGGACGGTCCGAGCTGATCACGATCTGCTTTCCCGCGTTGTGCAGGGTGTTGAAGGTGTTGAAAAACTCCTCCTGCACCGCCTGTTTTCCCGCGATGAACTGAATGTCGTCGATCATCAGAAGATCCACGTTGCGGTACCGCTGACGGAACTCGATATTCTTGCCGGCGCGCAGCGCTTCGATCATGTCGTTGGTGAACATCTCACTCGTCACATACACGATCCGCGCCGAGGGTTTCATTTCCTTCACGGCATGTCCGATCGCGTGCATCAGATGCGTTTTGCCCAGACCCACGCCGCCGTACAGGAAAAGCGGATTGTACGCTTTTCCCGGCGCTTCGACGACCGCGAGCGCCGCCGCGTGCGCGAAATTGTTTGACTTGCCGACGACGAAGTTTTCAAACGTATACTCCGGATTCAGCATCAGAGAGTTTAAGGGGACCTCTTCCGCCGCCGTTTCGATAAAGTCCTTCCGCTGCGCGGGCAGGATCAGAAGCACGCCGAGAACGTCCGGGTCCGCCTTCTGCACGGCGGCGCGGATGTGCTCGAAATAATACTCGTTGATCGTATTTTTGACGACGTCGTCGGGCGCTTCCAGCACAAGCACGCCGTTTTTCACGGCGACCGGATCAAGCGCGTCGATCCAGCGGTGAAACGTCACCGCCGAGATCTGCGGACGGATGCATTCCCGCGCGTCATACCAGATTTTTGTGAGTTCTTCCATGATTTTCCCCAATCCGATCCAAGGGGGTCCCGTTGGGATCTCCCGGACGCTTTTCTACCACTATTATCATAACAGATTTTTTTCGGAAAGAAAAGCGTTTTCCGGAAAAAAGGACCGGCCTTTCGGGGGCCGGTCCTTTCCGGGGGTCTTATTTTTTCTTTGGATGGTGCGTTTCGGTCCTATGTCCGTTTACGGCAGCGGCAGCTCGATCGCGCAGTCCGAAAGAACGGTCTCCTCCCATCCGAGCAGGTTGAATCCGTACGCCGGCATACCGATCGGCGCGTCGTCGACCGTCAGAACGATCGGATCACCCTTTTTGGATCCGTCCGTCGGATCGAGGATCGGCACGATTCCCGTGATCCGCACGATCTTCGGAACGAGTCGGATCGACCGGATTTCCGGAAGATCCTCCGCGTGGACCGGCAGCTCGATCTTCCAGCGGTCGCCGCCGAGACTGTTCGGCACGCTGTACTCGATGCGCTCGCCGTTCACATAGACGTCGAACTGCAGACCTTCGTGATACGTCAGAAGCGATTGCATCAGATTCTCGTCAAACGAATCCGGCAGAGTGTATGTGTTGATCGCGATCGTCATGCCGCCGGGCAGGAACGTCGTTTCCAGGTTCAGCGTCAGTCCGTCGAACGATACCGTGCGGTTTCCGATCCTTGCGGAATCTCCCGTTTCCATCACCGTCAGCGGCGCGGAGCCGGAAAGCGTCAGCTCGCAGGTCTTCGCTTCATGCTTGTTGCCCGCGGTCGTGTCAAACGAGAATTGATGCTTCACCCGTGCAACGTTGTATTCGATCTCCGGATCGTCGCAGTTGTAGATGTAATAATACAGCGTCATTTCGACTGTTCCGTCGGGCAGAGGCGTACTGAGATCGATATCCGTCTGCATGGTGAATCCGTTTGCCTCCTTCTTATCGAAGATCGGGATCACGCCGTGTCCGTAGCCGCCGAAATCATACGGCGTACCGTTGACCGTGCCGAGCACATGAGCGGTCAGCATATCGAGATTGTGCCTGTGCGCGATCTCGCTGTTTCCGAAGCCGACCAGAAAATCGCCTGCGAACGGACATTCAAAGTGCGCGTTGACGATCAGCCGGCTGCCGTCGTAATAGAGCTCTTTCAGCTCCGGTTTCAGCGACAGCAGATACGCGTATTCGTCCGGATCGACCGCGGGATGCTCGTCTGTTCCTGCCGCTTCTTTGTTGAGTTCCGCATCGTTTGGCAGTTCGCCGGAATAGCTTCCGATCAGTTCCGCAGCGCCGCCTTTATCTTCCGCGCGGGTGTTTTCGATCGCCTGTTCGATCTCTTTGACCGGTTCGTGTTCGTCCGGCTGCTGCATGAAGTAGCTGTCGGTCGTCGTTTCCGGATGCGCAAGACGGTACAGTCCGTCCGCAACGCCCGGTACGGTAAAGCCGAGCGTGAGATAGATCACGGCGCACGCCGCCGCGGCGATCGCCAACGGACGCAGCACCCGCATTGCGGAGCGGTTTTTCGGCAGTTTCCGGTCGATCCTTGCCTGAATGCGCGCCGCCGTACGCTCGTCCATGACGTTCGTTTCGCCGAGTATGCCGCAGAGCGTTTCCCGCTGCGTTTCGTTCATATTGTCAAATGTGTGTTCCAGCTTGTTTTTCATGGTTCTTCTCCTTTCCATGCTTCTCTGATCTTTGCGAGCGCGCGCTTTGCACGCTGAACGACGGTATTCGGCTTCATATCGAGCCGGTCGCCGATCTCGGCGCTCGTCATGCCGAGCCAGTATTTCGAGAGCAGGATCGTCGCGTCCGGTTCCCCGAGCGCAAGGATCCGTTCGATGAGCTCGTCCCGGGAGATCTTCGCGATCGCTTCCTCCTCGGCGGAGCGCTCGGCGGCCGTTTCGTCCCAGAGCGCGTCCTCCTTCGGTACCGGCAGCCGCTTCGACCTTCTGACAAGGTCCATGGCCCTGTGTTCCGTCGTTTTGATGAGATAGGACCGAAACGATGTTTCCCGGTCGTTCAGCCTTTTCCGGTGCCTGTACAGGTACAGAAAGACGTCCGCGACGCATTCCTCAACGTCGTCGTCCGGAAAGCCCTTAAGAACGCGGCGCGCGGCTGCGTACGCAAGCCCGCCGTATTCCCGGAACAGCGTCCGGATCCAGACGTCCGGATCGGTTTTTTTCAGCGTTTGATCGTTTGTCAAATCGATCCTCCTTTCCGTTTTGAACATGTTCTGCAAAGAAAGCGTCTCAAGAGAAGAAAAAGTGACGCAATGCGCAAAAAAAACCCCGATATGACACATGATAACTGTGAAACGCGAAAAAAATGCAACAGAAATATGTCCGAAAAGAAAAGTTTTCCGCCGTATCCTTGCATCCGGCAGGGCGCGGCGGTATAATCGAAACGACAAAAGAGGTGTATTATGAAACAAAAATTCAGACCGATCGTCAATTCCGATCTGATCGGCGACTTCATCACCATAGAGCTGCCCGGCTTTCCGGGCGCGCATCCGAAGCCGGAGCCGTGCCGCGTCCACTATCTTACAATGGGCAGCGGCGAGCCGCTTCTGCTCGTGCATTCCGTGGCGCAGTCGATCTACACCTGGCGTACGCTGATGCCGAAGCTTGCCGAAAGCTACTGCGTGATCGCGATCGACCTTCCGGGCTTCGGACATTCCGACCGCCCGCTTTCGCTGAACTATTCGATGGACGAGACGGCGGACGTGCTCGTGAAGTGTCTCGACGCGCTCGGCGTCAAAAAAACGCACGCGCTCGGCGTCACCATGGGCGCGCTCTATACGATGTACGCCGCGGTGAAGTATCCGGACCGCTTTATGAAGGTCATTGCGCTGACGCCCGGCGGGATCACGGAACGGATGCCGAAGAAGATCCGGCGGCTCGAAGGACCGTTCGGCGCGCTCTTCCGCGAGCTGTACAGCAAGAAGGATTTTCAGACTTATCTGCCGCTGTTCTATTACGACGGCACGATCTGCACCGATACGGTCGTCGATCAGTATTACAGGACCTGCGACGATCACGCGTCGCGGCAGGCGATCATGTACGCGATCCGAAACTTTGACGAGGAGTACGCGCTCGACGCGGTCAAACGGGCGGGACGCGAGTTCTTCATCATCTGGGGCGACGAGGACCGGCTGCAGCCGATCGGCAGGATCTTTGAGCTCAAGGAGATGCTGCCGGACAGCGTGTTCCACAGCATCCGCAACACAGGACACTGGATGCATGAGGAGAAGGCGGCGCAGATCGCGGAGGCGGCGGACCGCTACATCCGCTATCAGGGAGAGGAACAATGATTGACACTTTTGCGCTCGGCGATACGGTTCGCATGAAGAAGCCGCACGCCTGCGGAAACGATCTTTGGACGATCACGCGGACCGGCGCGGACGTCAAGATCAAATGCCTCGGATGCGGGCGCGTCGTAATGCTCGACCGGCTCGATTTTATGAAGGCGGCAAAGAAGATCACGGAGAAAGAGACGGAGTAAATGGAAAAGAAACTGGTCGAGCTGAAGCGCGTCACGATGGCGACGGTCGCACAGATGCAGAAGGAAGCGGAGAAGCGCAACGAGTCGCTGGAGGGCGGCGTTGCGTGGCGCGCGCTGGACTTTATGCTGTATCTTGTGATGATCGTGCTCATTATGTTTGCGATCCGCACGGTGCTTGTCGATCCGGTGCGCGTGGACGGCCGCTCGATGCTCGATACGCTGACCGACGGCGAGGTCATGCTGGTCGACCGCACGGCGTATACGTTCAAAACGCCGGAGCGCGGCGACATCGTGCTGTGCTATTATCCGGACGAATACTATACCTCGCAGGAGCTCGCTTACGCAACGCGCGTCAAGCGCGTGGTCGCCGTTGCGGGCGATACGATCGAAACGATTGACGGGGACGTATACATCAACGGCGAGCGGATCGACGAGCCGTACCTGAACCCGGAACGCATCGGCGGGCAGTACATCGCGCGGCAGACGATCCCCTCCGGCTGCGTCTATGTGCTCGGCGACAACCGCGCGGTCAGCCGCGATTCGCGCTATGAGACCGTCGGTCCGATCCCGCTCTTCCGCATCGTCGGCAAGGTGCGGCTGGTGATCTATCCCTTTCGGAACGCACATCTGATCTGACCATGAATACACGCACGGAACGGTATCGAAACGAACATCGCGCGCAGAACATTCTGAGCTGGATCTTTTCCGGGCTCATCGGTCTTGCGATCGTGTTCGGCGTGCTGTTTGTGTGGTTTTCACCGGCATACATCGCGGACGAATCCATGCAGCCGACGCTTTTGAAGGGCGACACGGTCTTTTATGACCGGGTATACCGGCATTTTCGCGCGTTTTCCCGCGGGGACATGGTCGTGTACCGCGATCCGGAAACGGAGGAGCTTTTGATCAAGCGCGTGGTCGCGCTCGGCGGGGAAACGATCGAGGCGAAGAACGGCGTGCTGATCATAGACGGAAAGTACGGACTGGACGAACGGCGCTACACGGCGACGGACCCGATCGACTTTCCCGAAACGAAGGTGCCGGAGGGCAAGGTATTCGTGCTGTCCGACGACCGGAACTACGGCGAGGACAGCCGGAAGGAAACGATCGGCTGTCTCGGACCCGAGGACATTCTCGGCATCGTGCGCGTACGCATGCGCGACTTTACGTTTTTCACGAACGAGTCTTGACGGATCCGGCGGAATTTGATATAGTAGACCCGACGCAGGGGCGCCGAACGACCTTCGGCTGAGAAGCACCCTTGGAACCTGTTGGGTCATGCCATCGTAGGAAGCGTAGCCATACAAGCGTTTTCGGATGCCGTCCCGGCGGGGGCGGCATCATTTATTTTCGGAGGGTAAGGAAATGGAACAGAAGAAAAAAATCACAACACTGCAGCTTGTTGAAAGCGCTTTGATGATTGCGATCGCAACCGTTTGCAGTATGGTAAAGATCGACCTGCCGTTCGGCGGCGGCGTTACGATCTTAAGCATGCTGCCGATCGTGATCATCAGCCATCGTTACGGCTGGAAATGGGGCGTGCTCGTTGCGTTCACCTACAGCGTCGGTCAGCTGCTCCTCGGACTGGACAACGTTGCCTACGGAACGACTTTTTTGATGGGTGCGGGAATCGTCCTTCTGGACTACATTGTTGCGTATACCGTGATCGGTCTTTCCGGCGTGTTCGGGCAGAAGAGAAGCTCGGTCGCCATCGGCATTGCCGTGACGTTTACGCTCCGGTTCCTGTGCCACTATCTGACCGGCGCATGGATCTGGGGCGTTTGGATGCCGGAGGAGTTCATGGGCATGAAGATGGTCAGTCCCTGGATCTATTCCGCGCTGTATAACGGATGGTACATGCTGTTCGAGCTGGTCGCGACCGAGATCGTCGCCATGCTGATCTATCAGCCTTTGAAACCGTATTTTTGCGGAGAGCAGTTTGGTCTCAAAAAAGAAGCGTAACGGCTTCGGAAACGAAAAACGGACGCCGGCTTGTCTTTTACGGTCAAGCCGGCGTTTTCTGTTTTGTTGCGGTTTTGTCTCTCCCTCCGTCTGCCTGACGGCAGACACCTCCCCCGTCAGGAGGAGGTGCCGGTATCTTCAAAGCCGATTCGCCTGTCCTGAGGACGTCGACCCGCCCTTGTCAGGAGGCGTGGAGATGAGCGCCCGCAGAGCGGGATGAAGCGAATCGGAAGCGCGGGTCGAACAGGAAGCAGAAGGAGTGCATACGACGCGCTGCGACCATGTGAGACCATCGGTGGCGGACGAAGTCCGGCGGGAGGGTAGTTCTGAATCAGTCTCTATCTCTGTTTTTCACAGTATTTGTTTCGGCACGAAGTTCAGATAATCCGCGGGGACCGCGTGATAGGTCACGCCGTCGAACGCGCCGTTGAAGAGAAACCGGTGCGACGCGCCGTGCAGATGCCCGTAGACGACGTCCGTGACGCCCGCCGCCGAGAAGCGCTTTGCAAACTCGCTCGGCTCGCCCGCTTCCGAAAACGGCGGGAAGTGCAGCATGCCGATCGCGCGGACGCCCTCCGGCAGCGCCTTCAGCGAAAGGTCGAGCCGGATCAGCTCGCGGTCAAAGAGCTTCCGGTCCGCGCTCTCTTTGAAATGCGCGGACTCCGGCACCGTCCACCCGCGCGTGCCGCAGACGGCAAGGTCTTGAAAACGGAACACGTCGTTCTGCAGCGCGTACATGCCCTTCGGAAGCGCTGTGCGGACCTTGGTGACGCTTTGCCACCAGTAGTCATGATTTCCCCTTAAAAGGAGCTTGCTGCCCTTCAGCGCGCCCAGAAACGCAAGATCCGCGACCGCGTCATGGAGGTACATCGCCCAGCTGATGTCGCCGGGGATCAGAACGAGGTCGTCCTCGCCGATCGTGTCCTGCCACGCCTCTTTGATGCGCGCCGCGTGATCCTTCCAGTGCGCGCCGAATACGTCCATCGCCTTGTTCGGAACGGACAGACTCAGATGCAGATCACCGATGGCATAAACGTGGGGCATAGCGCTTCGCTTTCAATGAAGGAATGGGGAGGGGGAAGAAATGAAGGAAGGTTTTCCTGCGGAAAACCTTCTGTTCATGCTTCAGTCTTCTTCGGACGCGTCTTCGGTAATATCCTCTTCGAGCGGATCGTCCGCTTCGTCGGCGCGTACCTTATCCGCAAGGATCTCGAGATTCGCCTGGCGCTTCTGCTCCTTGAGACACTCTTCGCAGAGATCGTGACCGGGCAGGGCGGGATTCTCGCCGCATTCGCTGCACATGATGATCTCGTCGTCGTTCTTCGGCGCATATCTTCTCATCCGCTCCGAAGCGCAGGTCCGGCACATGGTCTCGTTTCCGCGGATATAATTCAGTTCACAAATCGGGCATTTTCTGAGCATACCTTTTTATCATACCTCGCTTGTAGATTTCACAGCATAGTATGCAAAGATAAGGCTTTCCTGTCAAGCCTTTTTTTATTCTTTTTCGGATTCTTTTTCGATCGCGGCACAGTCGCGGAAGATCTGACCGATCCGTTCCAGGATCTCCGCCCTGCCTTCGCCGGTCTCCGACGAGTACGGGATCGCAAACGGCGGCGCGCCGAGCTCCTTTGCGCGCCGGTTCGCCTCCTGCCGGCACTTGGATTTTGCGATCTTGTCGGACTTGGTCGCAATCAGCGTGTACGGGATATTGTAATAGATCAGGTAGCGGAACATCGTAAGGTCGTCCTGCGTCGGCGCGTGGCGGATGTCGATCAGCATGAACAGATGCTTCACCCTGCCGCTCGAAAGATAGCGGTCCAGAAGTGCGCCCCAGCTCTTCTGCTCGGTCTTCGACGCCTTCGCATAGCCGTAGCCGGGCAGGTCGACGAGGTACAGCGCCCTGTTCAGCAGAAAGAAATTGACAAGCCGCGTTTTCCCCGGGCTTGCCGAGGTCTTCGCAAGCTTATGATTGTTTGCAAGGCGGTTGATGAGGCTCGATTTGCCGACGTTCGACTTGCCGACGATCGCGATCTCGCACGGAAGCGGCGGGGGGTATGCGCCCTCCGTGCCCGCGCTCGTCAGAAATTCCGCCTGTCTGATCGTAAATTGCTCTTCCATGGCTCCAGTATAGCTTGAAAATTCACATTTCGCAAGATATTCGTTTACACTTTCGTCATCGCTTTCGGAAAACGGCATGGTACAATTATGGTACAAGTATAGGGAGCCGGAGTATCGGCGAAAGGATCGTTATGGGACTGTTTCATTCATCGGATATCGGACTGGATCTCGGCACGAGCAACGTGCTCGCGTATGTGCGCGGAAAAGGCATCGTGCTGCGCGAGCCGAATATCGCCGCGATCGAGCGCGGCACGGGCAAGCTGGTCGAGATCGGCGAAAAGGCGAAGGAGCTTGTGGGCCGCGCGCCGGAGAATCTGATGATCGTCCGTCCGATGCAGGACGGCGTGGTCGCCAACTTCGACGCGACGGAGCGCATGCTGACGCTGTTCTTCAACCGGATCGTCGGCAGCCGTATCTTTTTCAAGCCGCGTGCGGTCGTGGCGGTCCCGTCGATGGCGACCGAGGTGGAAAAGCGCGCGGTCATCGAAACGACCGAGGGCGCGGGCGCGCGGTACACGTTCCTTTTGGAGGAGCCCGTGGCGGCGGCGATCGGCGCGGGGCTGGACATCACCGAGCCGAAGGCGAACATCGTTCTGGACATCGGCGCAGGCACCTGCGACATGGTCGTGACCTCGATGGGCAAGGCGGTCCGGCACGATTCGCTGCGCGTGGGCGGCGACAAGTTCGACGCGGCGATCGTGCGGTACCTGAAACGCCAGCACGGCGTGGTGATCGGCACGCGCGCGGCGGAGGAGCTGAAGATCGCGTACGCCTCCGCGTTCCCGCGGAAGGAAGAGCTTAAAATGGAGGTCAAGGGACGGTCTCTGGGCGGCGGGCTTCCGATCTCGATGGAGCTCGGAAGTAACGAGCTCACCTATGCGCTTGCGGAGCCGCTCCTGTCGATCGCGGAGGCGCTGAAGGACACGCTGGAACAGACGCCGCCGGAGCTTTCGGGCGATATCGCGTCGCGCGGGATCTGTCTCACCGGCGGCGGCGCGCAGCTGTTCGGACTGGATCAGTACATCGCGGAGCAGATCGGCGTGCCGTGCTACGTTGCGGAGGACCCGGTCGCGTGCGTCGCGATCGGCTGCGGCAAGGTTCTGGAGGAGCCGAAAAAATACGAAGGCGTGCTGTACGATTACCGGCGCGGAGATTATTACGAGGATTGAGGGGAGCGAGCTGTATGGCAGAAACAAAGGGCAAAAAAGCGCTGTCGCTGTGCATCCTGCGCGTATTGGAGCAGCATGCCGGGAAAGAGAATCCGCTTTCGACACGCCATATCATCGAATTCCTGGCGGAGGATCACGGCATGATCGCCGAGCGCAAGGCGGTCGGCAGGAATCTGCTGCTTTTGCAGGAAATGGGTTTTTCGCTTTCCACCTATCAGGAGAACGGCAAGGGGTATTATCTCAGGACGGACGCGGAGAGCGTGCTGCATGAGCACGATCCCGCGGCGCTCGACGCGTACCTGCGCGCGCCGCGTTCCGATCGCACCGCGCGCGAGATCCAGCGGCTCCAGGACGCCGTGCCGGTCTTTGTGTCCGACGCGGAAACGAAGGTGCAGCCGGAAGCGCTGTTCGACACGCTCGACCGCCTGAAGGAAGCGATCGAAAAGAAGCTGCAGATCAGCTTCCTCTATACCGTCGTGCAGACGGACGGCAGAAAGACGCCGCAGCGGGAAACGCCGTTTACGGTGTCGCCGTACGCGATCTTTCTTGCGGAAGGGTATTACTATGTGATCGTGTCCATGTCCGGCTACGGAAGGCTTTTGCACTACCGCTGCGACCTGATGGATCGGGTCACGGTGACCGAAACGCCCGCGCGCGCGGCGGAGACGCTGATCGAGTGCCGCGACGGGCTGGACGTGCCCGCGTATGTGAACCGCACGATCTATCTGACCGACGTGAAAGAGATGCACACGATGCTCTGCGCGGAGCATCTTGCCGGCGCGCTTTTGGACACGTTCGGAAGCGGCGTCCGCATGCGTCCCGAGGGGGAAACGATCCGCGCGGACGTCGATGCGCCGTGGGAGGCGGTGCACCGGTTTCTGGTGGAAAATCTCAGGCACACGACGCTGCTGGCGCCCGCCTGGCGGCGCGCGCAGGTCCGCGAGGAGCTGCTTTCCGCGCTGTCGACCTATCCGCAGGGATAAAACGTTTTGAATTCGTACGCATTTATGACACATTTGTGTGATATCGTATGAATTGAGGAAAAGACTATGGAACAGGAAACATCATCCTTCAAGACGCTCTTTGAGAGCCTTCGCAGACAATTTGCATTGATCGTTCCGCGCAAAGCCGTGCGCGTGCTGATCACGTTCACCGTGATCGTCCTTCTGATCGGGCTCGTGATCGGGATCGTCAGCGGCAGCCTTGCGATCGCGCGCTGCGGGACAAGCCGTCCGGGCTTTGCGGGCGAAGCGGAAACGATCGAAAACCGCCCGCCCGACGTGCCGAATCCGGGCATGCCGAACGACACGGTGATCGTCGATCACTCCGGCAATATCCGCGCGACGGAGGTCCCGCTTCCGACGCCCGAGCCGATCGTCGAGGCGGAGGAAACGCCCGCGCCCGTCGAAACGCCGGCCCCGGCGGAGACGAACTATCTGAACGGCAGAATGTTTTCCAAGGGCGACACCGATCCGCTGATCCTCACCGTTCAGTCGACGCTGATGGATCTCGGCTACATGGACCCGGACGAACCGACCGATTACTTCGGCAATCAGACGCATGACGCGATCGTCACGTTCCAGCGGCACAACAACATCCTGCCGGACGGCATCCTCGGCGAAACGACCTACGCGCTGCTGATGAGCGGGTCCGCGTACGAATATGTGATGCAGGAGGGCGACGAGGGCGACGACGTCAAGGAGGTCCAGGACCGTCTTTACGAGCTCGGCTATCTCGACAAGAACAGCCGCACGTCGACCTTCGGCGAAAAGACCGCGTCGGCGGTGCGCGCGTTCCAGAGCGCGAACAAGCTCAAGGTGGACGGCAAGGTCGGCGCAAAGACGCTGAACGCGCTGTATTCGAGCGACGTCGTCGGCAATTACTACAAATCCGGCGATTCGGACGACAGCATCATTCCGTACCAGAAGCGCCTTCAGAAGCTCGGCTACCTTGAGAGCGGCTATTCCTGCACGGGACGGATGGACAACAAGACCGTTTCCGCGATCAAGACGTTCCAGGAAGCGAACGGGCTTGTGCGCGACGGCTGTCTCGGTCCCGCCACGATGGCGCAGATCGACAGCAAGGACGCGGTGCATTACGCGATGCGTCTCGGCATGAGCGGATCCGCGATCCGCACGGTGCAGCAGAGGCTCCATAAGCTCGGATACATCCGTTCCAGCCAGATCACCGGCTATTACGGCGAGACGACGGTCGAGGCGGTGAAGGCGTTCCAGAAGCGCAACGGGCTCAAAGAGAACGGCGAGATCAACGCCAAGACGCAGGAAAAGCTGAACAGCGAAAAGGCGAAGCCCGCGCAGACGGCGTCGGTCAAAAAGACGCCCACGCCGAAGCCCGATCCGAAAAAGACCGCGACACCGAAGCCCGGCAGCAGCGCGACCGCCGCGTCGACCACCGCCGGCTCCTCGCGCAAGAAGGGTGTTGAAAAGCTGATCGAGATCGCCGAATCGAAGCTCGGCTGCCGGTATGTGCGCGGCGCAAAGGGCCCGAACTCGTTCGACTGCTCCGGCTTCGTCTACTGGTGTCTGAACCAGGCGGGCGTGCGGCAGAGCTATATGACCAGCATCATCTGGCGTTCCTGCTCGAAGTATAAGCGCATCAATTCGATGGACGCGTTAAAGCGCGGCGACATCCTCGTGTTCAGAGGCGAGTCGATGTCGACCGGTCACGTCGGGATCTATCTCGGCGACGGCAAGATGATCGACGCCTCCTCCTCGCAGGGGCAGGTCCGCATCACGTCGAGCAATATTCTGCGGAGCAATTACTGGCAGGAGCGCTTCCTGATGGCGTACCGCATCTGGGACTGATCCGCTCGTGAGAAAAAATAAGGGGCTGTTCCGAAAGAACAGCCTCCGTGCTTTTTTGGTCAGAAAACGTCATAAAGAACGAAACGTTCCAGCTCGGGATGCTCGTCGTCGTAGATATAATCGTCCCACAGCGGCGAGTACGAATCGACAGACAGCGTGTTGTCGAGCGGATTGTAATGCAGAAGACAGACGTAGCCGTACAGGTCAATGTCCGTCTGAATGTCATACATCAGCGCGTTGACCGTGCGGTCAGGGCTGCCGTCGCCGTCGTCGTCATATTGAAATGCGGTATGCGAGATCCCGCGGGCGTGTCCCGAAAGGATCAGCCGGATATTCGGGCAGAGGGAGACCAGACTTTGTTCCATTTTAGAGGCATGGTCCGTGAGCTCGCCGTCGGCCGTCAGGTAACTGTGAACGAGCAGTACGACAGGCAGATCCGGATGCGCGTCGCAGACGCCTTTCATCCATTCAAGCGTAAAATCGCCGTACTGACCGCGCCAGCTGACCGAAAGAAGCAGAAAACGCGTGCCGTTTATCTCCAAAACGAAATAGTAGGATTCTCCCCTGTAATAGATCTGCTCCGGCGGGAGCGCCTGAACAAACGGCAGATCCGGCCAAAGAACGACGGGATATTTCCCCTCGTCATGATTCCCGATCGCCCAATAGAACGGGACCTTCTTTTCAAATCGCGAGAGTCCTTCGAGGAACAGATTCCACTGTCCTCTGTCGGTGCCGTTATCCACCATGTCGCCGGAATGCAGAACTGCGCGGATCGTTCCGTCGCTCGCCTGTTCACCGATCCAGTCGCACAGGCGCAGAAAGTCTTCCCGCAGCTTCTGCATCGCGACCATTGACTGCGTATCGCTGATCCATGCGATCGTAAAGCCGGGATCCGGCGTCGGTTCGGGCGTAGGCGCTTCGGTCGGCTCGGGCGTCGGTTCCGGCGTCGGGGTCGGCTCGGGCGTGGGCGCTTCGGTCGGCCTGTGCGTGGACGCCGCGATCCGCCTGGGCGTGGGCGGCGCGGTCGCCTTTGAAACAGGGTCGGCGCCGCATGCAAGCAGGATGCACAAAATGCAAATGATGAATAACCGTTTCATAACGCATACAGTATAGCGTGTCCTCCCGAAAAAAGCAAGGACCGATTCGTTTACGTCCCGCGCGGCGGCGCGCATATGCGCTTTCGGGACCGTTTCGGTATGCATAAACCCGTTTTCGGGGCGGAACCGAAAACCGCCCGATCCGTCGGCGGTTTTCGACAGGATCCGCATCCATGCGTGCATATTCATTCCCGGGTAAAGGCGTGCATAACCGCATACATTTCCACACCGTCCACACAGTTATCCACAATTTTGAGCAAGGAACATCGGTTTTTTCGGGGTTATCCACCGTTTCGGGCGCCTTGCATATGCGGTATAGCGGAGGTGAATACTCAATGAATAATTCATATTTTCACCGTAAAAACGTGGCAGACGGGTAAATGAAAGAAGAATGAACGAAAATGCGCATGCATGCTGCATATCATAAAAAGGACGCCGGAAAGCCGTTTCCGGCTCCCGGCGTTCCATGCAGTCCGCGCCGCAAGACCGTCCGCGCAAGGGATTCCCGAAGACCGTTTACGACTGGGTCCGGGGGTCCGGGCGGTCCTTCCGTCCTTTTTGGCGGTCTGTTTCGCTTGAAAACGGCTTGAGCGCGCCGGTCTCGGCGGCGGCGATCAGAAGCAGCGAAAGCACCTCGTTCCGCCATTGATACAGGCTCGACAGCGACGCGTGAAACGAAAAGGTCAGCGACAGAAGCCCCTTTTTGTCATACAGCTTTCTGCCGCCGTCCAGCCCGTACATAAGCCCGAAAAACCGCTCCTTTTCGGGATCGGTCCGCTTCAGCAGCGCCCGCACGTTTTCCACCGCGCCGACCCATCGCCGGTACTGCACCGCGCGCGCCGTCGGCTCACCCGCCGCGTCCGCAAAGCCCTTCAGAAACGCCTTCCGCTCCCGGTAATGCAGCGCTTCCCATTCCGCAATCCGCTTCCATTCTTTTACGCACATTTCAGATCTCCTTTCCCTGCGGATAATACGAACAAATGTTCGCATACGAACAGTATAGCAGGATTTCGGGAAAAGAAAAGACCTTTTATGGGACAGATCCATAATATATAATACGAGGCTGTTCGGAAACCCGTTTCTGTACAGCCACAATATTTGCTTCGTGAATGGTCCAAGGGACATGAATTGACGCCGAACGGCGTCAAACAGGAAGATGTTCCGTACGGAAGATCAACATTCATGTGACCTTTGGTTACAATTCATGCGGCAGCGCCGCGGTCAAAGCGTTTCGGTACGTCTTTTGCGCGGGGAAGAACAGGACGCCGAATACCGCGCGACCGATCGGGACCGGCGTGACCGGGATGATCGGAAAAATCAGCTTGCTCCCGGGCTTTTGTTCCATAATTCCTCCGACCTCCGGATATGTCATTGTCACGCATCCAGCCGCGTTTGAAAAGGCTTTGCGAACGATTCGCCGATGTGGTATACTGATAAAAACGACCGGAGGAACGCCCATGAAAAAACGGCTTTGCATGCTTTTGATCGCGGCGCTGATGATGCTTGCCGGCTGCGGCAGGAAAGCGGAAGAAGCCGCGCCGGAGGAGCCGGCAACGATCGCGCTGCCCGACGGCGGACAGGAGATCCTTTTTGAAGACGGTTCGGAACCGATCGGCGCGGACGAGGCGGCTCTAAGGAAGGCGTATCCGGAGGTTTTTATGCTGGACGCGTCGAAGGGCCTGGACGTGATCGTGTGGCAGATGGCGGGGGAACTGTATTCCTTCGGGATCCTGGAGCATGCCGAAACGCAGCGGGATTGGCTTGATCCGGCGCTCATGCAGCTAAAGGGCTTTTCCGCAGACGAGATGCGGACCGTCCTTGCCGCTTACGGCGTGAATGAAGCGGACGTGACGATCGTTCCGTGGCAGAACCCGATCTCAAGCTATCTTCCGGATTACCTGATCGTCCGGACGGGCGAGGACCCGGAGGCGAAGCGGCAGGCGTATATCGACGGCGTCCGGGCAATCCTGTTCGGCGACCGTTCGTAAAGGGAGGAACACGCATGAAAAAACGGCTTTGCATGCTTTTGATCGCGGCGCTGCTGCTGCTTCTGCCGCATGCCGCGAGCGCGAACGCGCCCATTCCCTGGTACATCGAGATCAGCTGTGAAAATGTGGAAGAGGGAACGCAGATCGAGGTCGTTTTCCAGAGAGAGGACGGCACGACGCGCACAGAGATCGCGGACAGGACGACCGGCACGATCGGGATGGGCTATGAATCGGACGAGACGTCGTTCTGCCTCGTCTGCACCGCGCCGGACGGCACGGAGACGCGCACGGAGTCCGTGCAGCTCGTCAGCTGGGGCAGCTACCGGTACGACGGCGCGACGAACAGCCTTTCCGCAAACGGCACATATTATCCCCGCGGGAACAGCTGCGCCGACGGCGTATTCACGGCGGTCCTGATCGTTCTTGCGATCGTTCTGCCGCTCGGGCTGACGCTGCTCTTTGAGTTTCTTGTCGCGCTGTGCTTCGGGATCCGCCCGAAAAAGTATGTGTGCATCATCAACCTGATCACCAACCCGGTCATGAACGTCCTCCTGTTCCTGCTTGGGGCGTTTAATCCGAATCCGTGGCTCTATTATACGGCGCTCGGCGTTCTGGAGCTTGTCGCGGTCGCGGTCGAGTTCCTGTTTTACCGGAAAAAATACCCGCAGTACGGCGGCGCGCGGCTGTTTTTCTTCTCGCTGACGGCGAACGCGGTGAGCTTCGCGCTCGGCTGCGGCGTGCTGTATCTGCTGCTTTGAACCGGCGGGACGGCAGATCTTTCCCGAAAAACCCGAACGGAATTTCCTGCATAAACGGCGAAAAAAGCCCTTGACACAGCGGAAATCATCCGCTATAATAACCGTACCAATGGCGGTGTAACTCAGTTGGCCAGAGTAGTCGGTTCATACCCGACCTGTCATCCGTTCGAATCGGATCGCCGCTACCAATTCTCCAACGGACGTCAATGTGGAAATCACGTTGACGTCTGTTTTTTCTTTGTCCGAGCTGGCCTCGATCCGGTCGACGAGCAGATGCACGGCGCGGCGGTCCGGCGCGGCGCTGATCGCCTTCAGCCATTCGAGAATCGTGCCCGTCGAATACTC
>JAEEGG010010896.1_pt1 | contig 19957 bp, 10 predicted proteins | sample 9134161 | NCBI WGS metagenome assembly JAEEGG01 (sample SAMN16246543, study PRJNA631951) | gut metagenome | biome: gut microbiome; feature: rumen; material: CR-attached | host: Bos | place: Iran: Karaj | collected 2018-10 | reverse complement strand
AACTATGCCCGTTCCTTCGGGCAGCACGACTTCACAGGTCTGCTGCTCTACAACCAGTCCAAGACTTATTACCCCGCCCAATACACCGACATCCCGACCGGCTATGTCGGCTATGTGGGCCGCTTCACCTGGGCTTGGAAGAAACGATATATGCTTGACCTGAATGCCGGTTACAACGGGTCCGAGAATTTCGCGCCGGGCCGCCGCTACGGTTTCTTCCCCTCCGGTTCGGTCGGCTGGATCCTCTCCGAAGAGCCGTTCATGAAGCGGCAGCACCTGATTGATTTCCTTAAGCTGCGCGCTTCCTACGGCATCGTCGGCAATGACAAATACAGCGGCGAGCGCTTCCTCTATCTTGATGACTCCTGGGACGGCAACCACAGTGTCTATCTCTATTATGGCAGCTACCAGTTCGGCCTGGGCGATTCCTGGGACATGCTCCGGGACGCCAAAGAGAACACCATCGGTAACAAGGTGGTCACCTGGGAGAAATGCTACAAACAGAACTACGGTCTCGACCTCAAGATGTTCTCCTACCGGCTCAGCCTTACGGCGGACATCTTCTTCGAGCACCGTACGGACATCCTGTCCACGCGTAATACGCTGCCTTCGATCACGGACATCAAACTCCCGCTGATCAACCTCGGCATCGTGGACAACCGCGGCTACGAACTTTCCCTGGGCTGGAAAGACAAGATCGCCCGGACGGTAGACTACTACCTGACGGCCAATATGTCCTTCTCCCGCAACCAGATCAAATATATGGATGAGGTTCCGCCCAACGAGCCCTACATGGCCCAGACCGGGCGGAGCACCGGGCTCAACTACGGCTACCTCTTCGACCGCTTCCTGACGCCGGACGATTTCAACGAAGACGGATCCCTCAAGCTCACCCTGCCGGAGATGGCGCTTGGCAGCCCCAAGCCGGGCGACGTCCTCTACCGTGACCTCAACCTCAACGGTGTCATCGACGGCAACGACTGCACCTGGTTCGGTTATGCCGCCCGGCCCGAATATGTCTTCGGCCTGGTCGGCGGCCTGAGTTGGAAGGGCATCTCTTTCTCGATGCAATGGACCGGTGCGATGCATGCCTCCCGCCTGCTTTCCGGCGAGTACCGTTCCGCGTTCGGCACTAACAATGCCCGCTCGCTCCTGCAGTTCCTCGCCGACGGGCGCTATACTCCCGAGACGGCCGCTACGGCCCGTTTCCCGCGCCTGACCTTCGCTAACAAGAGTTATAACGAGCTCGACTCTTCTCTCTGGATGCTGGATGGCAGTTATCTGCGGCTCAAGACCGCCGAACTTGCCTACACGATTTCCGGCACGCGCTGGCTCTCCAAAGCCGGCATCGGATCGGCCAAACTCTACATCAACGGCTATAACCTGCTCACGCTTTTCTCGGACCTTGCGAAAATCGACATCGATCCCGAGGGTATGACAGGCGGAGCCGGGGCTTCGGCTTACTCCTATCCCAACAACCGGATCTACAATTTCGGTATCAATCTGACCTTCTGATATGAGAACGCAATTCCTGAAAATCATCGCATTCATCTGCGTCTTCGTGGGAATGATCTCCTGCAGCGACCTCAAATTCGGAGACAGATTCCTGGAGAAGGCGCCGGGCACGGATGTGACCCTCGACACGATCTTCACCAGCCGGCTTTATGCCGACCGGGCGCTCACGGCAGCCTATGCCACGCTGCGTTGCGGCCTGATCGTCCATATGAACAACGGCGAGTATTATGAGTTCCAGAGTCCCGGCAACAAGTTGGGCTGGGACAGCCTCGACGCCATCACCGACATCATCCACAGCCACTGTACCTGGGGCGGCGTGTACGGGATGTATTATCCCGGCAACTATAGCGCCGAGACGGAGAACGGCAACGGCTCGACCAAATTCGGTTACAATCCGACCGAGGAGGCCGCCTGGACCGGCATCCGTCGGGCATATCTATACATCAACAATGTGGACCGGGTGCCGGACATGAGCGACGAGGAGAAACGCATCCGGAAGGGGGAGTGCTACATGATCATTGCGGCCCAGTATCATGAGATGCTGCGCCATATCGGCGGCGTGCCCATCTTGCGCGATGCGGTCGATGCGGCCAATCAGTCTGAGGTGGATTTCTCCCGCAAGACTTTCCAGGAGACGCTCGATTTCATCCTGGAGACCTGCGACAAGGCGGCTGAAATGCTGCCCTGGACCGTTTCTGCAACCGATGACGGCCGTTTCAACCGGGCTGCGGCATTGGCGCTGAAAGTGCGGGTGCTGCTGCTCGCCGCCAGCCCGATGTTCAATGCCACCTCGCCCTATCTCGAGCCGGCCGGCATCTCCCGAGCCAATGAGGGCAAGGTCGCAGAGGCCGATGTGCCGCTGATGACCTGGCTGGGAGATTACAGGCAGGAGCGCTGGCAGGCGGTCGTGGATGCCTGCGAGGAATTCCTGCGTGAGAACGAGCGGAGTGCGGAGCCCTATCGTCTCGTCGAGGCGACGAGCCCGGATTTTGAAAACTACCGCCTTGCTTTCTCCAAATGCTATGCGGACCGTCATAACGGCGAAATCATCATGGGCACCGGACGTACGATGCGTACCTACGGCGACATGTACCACCGGATGTACTATGGCCCTTCCTATGACAATTACAACGGCGTGATCAACGACGGCCGCGGTTATGGTGGCGGCTGCATCACGCTCAACTTCGTGGACATGTTCCCTTCCGCTGCCGGTGAACGGGCTTATTACCGCGACTGGATCGCGGCCCACGGTCATCGGGGCACCTTATCCGACAATCCCTTCGTCGGACGGGATCCCCGCTTATACGAGACTGTGATGATCGTCGGCGACCATTTCCGCGACCGTGTCGCAGAAATGTGGATCGACGGGCAGGAGCGCTCCACGGAGACCAATCCCCGGGCCATCACGGGATTCTGCCTGCGGAAATTCCTTTGGGACTACACTGCGTCCACTTTCCATGACAAGCCGGCCAACTATGCCTATATCCGCTTGCCGGAAATCTATCTGGCTTATGCGGAAGCGCTCAACGAGACCGGACGCTCTGCCGAGGCTTATGAGTGGCTCAACAAGACCCGCCGGCGCGTCGGACTGCCCGACATGACTCCCGCCCTGGTCTCGCGCCTGCATGCCGGGGAGGCTCTCCCGTCCTATGCTGAATGCTCACTGCAGGGTGATCCCGTCCTCCGGGAGGAGATCCTGGACGAGCGTGCGCGGGAGTTCTGTTTCGAGGAAGTGCGCTGGTTCGACGTCATCCGCTGGAAGCGCGAGGATGTCTTCAAGAAAACCTTGTACGGCATCACGATGCGGGTGGTAAGCGGTTCGGTCGAGGGCGGAGACCTCGTGCTTGATTTCTCAGACCCTGAGGAGCAACCCGTGCGCTATTGGAAGAATAATTTCAGTCCCAAGTGGTATCTGAGCGCCTTGCCTTCCAACGAGGTCAACAAGGGTTATGGTTTGATTCAAAATCCCGGATGGTAGGCTTATGAAGAAGTGGATATTCACACTCACCGCCCTGCTGGTGTCACTGCCTTTCCTCCGGGCCCAGAATGATACGCTCTATCTTGGCTATGGGTTGAAGGTGGCCAAGCAGCAGTCTTCCCTCGCTGCCGATGCGGTCGGCAGGGAAAAGCTGGCGCTGACAGATGGATGGAACGTCCTGAATGCCTTGTACGGTCAGGTGCCCGGCTTGCTGGTGCGTCAAGGAGCCAGTGTGCCTTGGTCCTGCGCCCCGACGCTTGTGGTCCGGGGCTGGGGCTCCTTCAACGGCAACGACCCCGTCATCCTCGTGGACGGCATCCAACGCGACCCGGGCTTGCTTTCACCCGTTGAGGTCGAAAGTGTCACGGTCCTCCGTGATGCCGCCTCGACGGCCCTGTACGGCCTTCGTGGTGCGGACGGCGTCATTATGGTTACGACCCGGCGCGGCCAAGGCGTCCGGCAGAAAGTTTCCGCCGACTATACCTTCGGCGTACAGACACCGGTCCGCTTGCCCGAGATGGCGGATGCTTCGCGATATGCTTATGCTGTCAACGAGGCACTCGCCCTGGACGGGCTTGGTCCCCGTTTCACCCAGACTGACCTGGAGCGCCTTTCCTCCGGGACTTCCGTCCTTCCGGTCGTGGACTGGCGCAAGGAAGTGCTCCGCAGCAGCGGGTTCACCCACGACGCCAACCTGTCCATCGAAGGCGCCGACCGGCGGATCCGTTATTTCATCGCCGCCAACCTCGCCCAGAGCAGCGGCATCCTGGCCAACACCGGTTTGAACGACGGCTATTCGACCCAGGTCTTGCACAATACGCTCAAACTGCGTTCCAACCTGGATATACGGATGACGCCGACCACTTTGGTCCGGGTGGGCCTCAGCGGCCGTTTGCTCCAGTATCAGCAGCCGTTGTCCGGCAGTTCTTCCTCCGGTCCGTCTCTCCAGACCTTGTTTGACACGCCGCCCATAGCCACACCGATCCGGAAGGACAGCCGCTGGGTGCGCGCCGAGAATTTCGACAATCCCTTGGCGCGGATGGCCGCGGGGGGCTATACGACTACCTTGCAGCGGGCGCTGCTCGCCGACCTGGCCATCGAGCAGGACCTGCGCTTCCTTACCGAAGGACTTAAGCTGACCGTGCTGGCCGGCTATGACAACAGCGCTGATATCGTGGACCGCCGCTCATATGATTACGAATATTATGTGTCCCGTTACCTGCGGGATGAAAGCGGCCATATCTCCGATCTGGGTTACACGCTTTATGGGAATACCACCGGACTGGCTTTCACCCGCTATCTTGACAGCCAGTTCATGAGAAGTTCCTTCCAGGGACGGCTGACTTATGACCGCGTTTTCGGCCGACATGCCTTGGATGCAGCCCTGATCTATGCGCAGACCGGCGTCAAGTACAGCGGCGCCAACAACCGAAGTGCTTACATGGATGGGATAGCGACCGCTTCCTACGGCTATGCCGGGCGCTATTTCCTGTCGGCCGTGGCTGCTTACAGCGGCAGCGCACGGCTCCAGGCCGGGTCCAAGTTCCGTCTTTATCCTGCCGTTTCGGCGGCATGGCTGGTTTCGGAAGAGCCTTGGATGAAGGGAGCTTCCGGCTGGCTCCGTCTCTTGAAGATCCGCGGATCCTATGGTCTGAGCGGCTATGACGGCCGCCTTGCCTACGATTTGGACAAGCAGTTCAACGGTGATGGCAGTTCTTATGTATTCAACGGAACGACTGTTTCACCCGGACTCACCCAGGGCAGCCTTCCTTCCATGGGCATCCTGCCGGAAGAAGAATTGAAAGCCGACTTGGGCTTCGAGCTGGATCTCGGCGGCGTCTTCACCATGCAGGCGGATGTCTTCGACCACCACCGGCACGGCCTGATGGTATCAGGTGCCGGCACCTATTCTTCCGTCATTGGCGTAGGTCTTCCTTGGATCTTCACGGGCGAGACCCGTAACCGGGGCGCTGAAGCGGCCGCTGACCTCCATCTTACTTCCGGGATCGTAAGCGCCCATCTGGGCGGCACGTTCACCTTTGCCAAGAGCCGCATCCTGGAGATGTCGGAAGCCTACCATCCCTACGACTACATGTATAGCACGGGCCATCCCATCGGCTCTTTCTATGGTTTGACCGCGGATGGTTTCTATGCCGAGGGTGATTTCGGGCCCGACGGGAAACTGCTTTCCGGCGTGCCTGTCTCCACCCTGGTGGAGTCGGTGCGCCCCGGAGATGTGAAATACAAGGATTTGAACGATGACGGCCAGATCGACGCTTACGACTACGCCTGCCAGGAAGCATCGACGGTACCGCTCTTCTGGTATGGCTTGCAGGCCGGCCTCAAGGTCGGCCCCTTCGGCCTGGAGGCGCAGTTTGACGGAGCCGGGGGCTTTGTAGTGGAGACAGCCCTCTCCAGCGTATACCAGCCCCTCTATGGCGACAGCCGGAGCGTATCCGTCCACTATCTTGAGAATGCCTGGCACGAGGGCGTGGAAAAAGCCCGTTACCCCCGCCTGACGACCCTGAGCAATGCCAATAACTTTGCCGAGAGTGCAGTCTGGACGGAGAAAGGCGGTTTCCTCAAGTTGAGGAACTTGTATCTTTATTACGATCTTCCGACTGAGACGCTCCGCTCCTTGAAAATGAGCGGCCTGCGCGTCTTCCTCCGGGGGACCAATCTCTTCTCCGCGGATGCGGTGCGCATCCTCGATCCTGAACGTATCAGCCTCGGCTATCCATCGATGAGGACCTTCCAGGCCGGCATCAAATGCAGTTTCTAGCGATGAGAAAGAATCTGATCCTTTGCCTCGCCGCCATCCTTGCGGTTTCCTGCTCGGATTTCCTGAATGTGAGCGACTCGGTCTATCAGTCCACGGAATACCAATTCTCCACTTTCGAGAACACCAAGAAGGTATGTACCGATGTGTACGGCCATTTGCTCAGCTACCTCGCAGATACGGAAAACACGATGCGGGATGTCGCGACGGACGATGCCGTCTACGCCTGGGAAACCAGTTATATCAAAACCTATTGGGACGGCTCCTGGTCGGCGGGCCGCGCCGTCGATGACAAGTGGGCTTATTACTACGGCGCCATCGCAGCAGCCAACTATTTCCTGGAGCATTGCCCGGATGATTTCCCGGCTTCGGAATACATGGAGACCTACAAGGAACGGATCCAGCAACTCCGGATCTACCCGCTGGAAGTCACCGTCTTGCGTGCTTTTTTCCATTTCGAGCTGCTCAAACGTTATGGCAATATCGTGATCGCGGACCATTCGTTCACGATGGAAGAGGTTAACCGGCAGCCTTCTTCGACTTATGAGGAAACCGCCCGCTGGATTATCAGCGAACTGGATGGTGTCATCCCGCTGCTGCCCGTCACCTATGCCGGGACACTGGCGGACGAAGTGGGCCGCGTCACCCGGGGGACGGCCTTGGCGCTCAAGGCCCGGGTGCAGCTCTATCTGGCCAGCCCGCTCAACAATCCCCAGCGTGACAAAAAACGTTATGCGGCTGCGGCCGCCACGGCGGCGCGGATCCTTACTTCCGGTACTTATGCGCTTGTGGATGAGGCTGTAGTCAACAACGGCGATGCCCAAGGCTTGATTTTCGGTATCCGTCAGACTCCTTCCAACGCCTTCGAGGCCAATAATTTCCCCATCGGGTACGAAGGGGGCTATTCCGGTGTCTGTCCGAGCCAGGACCTGGTCGAAGCCTTCGATTTCCTGGACGGCACAACGTTCTCTTGGGAACGGGACAAGGACCGGGCGCTGGATCCCTCCCTGCGAGACCCCCGACTTGCTAAGACCGTCCTTTTCAATGGGATGATGTTCAAGGGAGAACGCATCCGGTCCTACCTTGGCGGGCCCAACGGCATGCCCAGGACCGGCGCTTCTCCGACTTCGTACTATCTGCGCAAGTTCGTCCGCGAGGAGACCTCCTTTGCCGTCGGCAATACGACGTCCTATCAGCACGTGGTCCCGCTGTTGCGTTATGCGGAGGTTTATCTCAATTATGCGGAGGCCCTGTTCGAGGCCACCGGTGACAAGGATTTCACCGGCTCCCTGGAGGGTACGTCCTACACGCTTTCGCCCCTGCAGGCAGTCAACGCCGTCCGGGCAAGGGCTGGAGTGGCTCCGCTGCCGGCTTCCCTGGATGCGGCGGCTTTCCGGACTCGCCTGCACAATGAGCGTCGGGTCGAATTGGCCTTCGAAGACCATCGTTTCTGGGATCTGCGGCGCTGGAAGGAAGGAGCCAAGACGACAGCGGTCCACGGACTGACCATCCGGGAGAACGAGGCCGGCGAGCTGCTCTCCGTAGAGCGCGTGACTGTCCAGAACCGTTTCTGGGACGAAAAGATGAATTTCTATCCAATACCGGACGCTGAGCGTTTCAAGAACCCGGGACTGGTCCAAAACGAGGGGTGGTGATGAGAGCGAAAAAGTCACTTTTCCTGTTGCTGGCTTTGTCGCTGTGCGTAGGATGTAGCAAGACGCCGCTTCCTACGTTACCTGTCTATTATGATGAGAATCCCGAATACACGCCGGACCGGATCGGCGAATGGGAAACACTGTTGTGTATATTTACCGACGGGGAATGCCGGGAGGTGTTGCAACCTTCATCGATGTCACAGACGCCGGAGTTATCCGTTTCTCCCGGGGAACGCGTTTCCGGCGTCGTTTTCACGTCGCAAGATAATCTCTCCCTCGGCGCGGTCCAGCCGGGAAATACGGCTGCATCGTATTGGCTGCGCCGTTCTTCCGAAGATCCTTGCGTACCTGAAATATGGGCTTTCTCCAGCGTGGTGAAAGAGGGCGGCGAAGCTGTTGATGCGCCTTTGCGTCCTGTTACTTCCTGCATTTCGGTTTCGGTTTCGGCGGCGCCGGAGGAATTCTCGGGCGTCAGCCTGTCCCTGCCGTACAGCTGTGACACTTATTTCCTGGAGCAGGCTGTCTTGGAAAGTAGCGGCGACCGTTCCAAGGTGCAGCTTGATTATTCGCGGGGAGGCGGTGCCTACACTCTGCTTCCGATGAAGGAGGATGCGATGTGGACCCTGTCTCTCGATCTTTTGCTGGAGGAACTGATCCGCTTGGAGATCCCGCTTGAGCGAGGCCTGACCCGGGGGCGCAATCTTTCGGTTTCCCTGGATCTCTCCCGATACCGCAAGGAAGGCGTCGTCTCGGCGAAGGCTGTCCTCCACGACCCGGTCACTCATCGGGACCTGTGCACCGGTACGGCTTCCCATTCCCCGGAGGTGGCGCCGCCCGCCATGGTCAGCGACCATTATCGTGTCTGGTTCCAGGACGCGGAAAACCAGTGGGTGGAGGCCGGCGTCCGGGATGCGCTCTGTTCCGATGCCGCCCGCTACCATGGGTCCATCTGGAATGACTGGGACAACTCCAAACGCTTGCGCGACACGATGGCCTTCTCGATTTTCGAGCATCCTTTCGACAGGCCGGTCAAGGTCCGGATCAAGAAATATGGGCCCGGTTTCTCTTCCGTCAAAGTCCGCCCTTCAGATTATGGCATAGCGGCTGTTCCCGTAGGAGACAATACCGTGGAACTGACGTTGCCCGCATACGAACGGCGCAAGGTATCCGTCGAATTTGACGGCGACCGTTTCCACAACCTTTTCCTGCTTCCCGGTCGTCCCGATCCGGACAAACCGGATCAGGCTGATCCCAATGTGGTTTATTTCGGCCCGGGAGAGCATGATGCCGGCCGGATTACCCTCCGCTCCTCCCAGACACTTTATATAGACTATGGCGCTACGGTATACGGCGAGGTGCTCGTTGCCGGCGATGACTGTACCCTGGCCGGCCACGGTGTCCTCTCGGGTGAGAAACTCCGACACTGGGGTGAGATGTGGAGCATGGGCGACATCCTGGTCGATTGCAATCCTTACCGGAAACCGGAACGGACCCGCCTTACGGTCAAGGATCTGACATTCATCGACAGCCCGTCCTGGACCCTGTCGGTTTATAACTATGACGGAGTGACGATCGACGGGATCAACATGATCTGCTGGACGCTCAACGGGGACGGCGTGGATGTCGTTTCCAGCCGCAATGTGGAGGTCAGGAACTGTTTCCTCCGCTGCTATGATGATTGTATCACCCTGAAAGTGCGGCACAACGCCGATCCGGTCAGCGATCTGTGCGACGTGCATGTCCACGACAATGTCTGCTGGAATGACTATGCCCGCGGCATCGTGGTCGGTATCGAGGCCGGCAATGTCAAATATGGCACCGGCTCCATCCATGATGTGCTCATCGAGGATTGCATCCTGCTGGAGAATGCGCGCAGCGGAGGTCTTGACGACTTGCGGGGCGCTTTCGCCATCGGCCAGTACGCTTCGCCCGACTGGTCCTGGGCTCAGGGAACGGCCTGCGATATGGAGCGCATCACGGCCCGGAACATCCGGTTCGACAACCTTTCTCCCACGGCCCGCTGCGTTTTCCTGATGCAATATCCGGATATGGACGGAAGCTGCAAGATGTCGGACGTGACCCTCGAAAACTTCCAGATTTCCAACGCTTTGGGCAACCGCTACCCCTTCCTGACCATCCTGACGAACCAGCATGCTGTCGAGGGCTTGAAAATCATTAATTTCACCGTGGACGGGACACGGATCACTTCCCGCAGCGACGCCGGCGTTTCCATTTCCGGCAATGTGGATGTCGAATTCAAATAGAGCGATTGATATGAAACCAGCGCGCCTCTTTCTTTCCTTCTTGTCCATCCTCTCGTTCTGCGCCGTCTCCTGCAAGGATCCGGTGCCGGAAGAGCCGGCGACAGTCCCGGTCCGGGAAGTCCTGCTCTCGCGGACCAAGGCCTCTGTCAAGATCGGCCAGACCGTCACCCTGACGGCACAGGTCCTCCCGGACAATGCGACGGACAAGAGCCTGGCCTGGGCCTCGGACAACGAAAGTGTGGCGCGCGTGGATGCCCATGGCGTCGTGACCGGCGTGGCTGAGGGAATGGCAAGGATTTCTGCGACGGCGGGCGGCAAGTCCGACCGCTGCGAGGTAACGGTCCTTTATGACGGCGTCAAGGCGACCGGAGTAAAGCTTGACAGCCATGAGATGACACTCAAACCCGGTACCCAGGCCCGCCTTTCCTATACGCCGGAGCCGGCGCACACGACTGAGACGGCGTTTTGGTCCAGCTCTGACGAGCGTGTCGTGACAGTTGCCGCCGACGGTACGCTGACGGGCATCGGGGAAGGGGAGGCCGTGGTCACGGTCAAACTGGGTGAATTTGAGGACCGCTGCTCAGTGGTGGTACTGGGCCATATCTACCTTACGCTGACCGATCCGTTGGAGAAGGTCATTCCCCGTGCTCCTTTCCCTGACCGGAAAGATACGGTGCGGGTGGCGCGCGGCGAGACGGCTACCCTGCAGGTGGTCGTCAATGCTGACAAAGATGCGTCCGGCCTTACCCCGCGCGTGCTGCGTTTCGCGAAGGACGGCGGCAGCGGGATGGCAGTGGAACCCGGACTCTGGTGGGTACGCAAGATCAAATGCACCCGCCATTGGGATGAGTGGGAAGGCGGTCCTGCCCCGGACGAGATCAATGCGGATTTCGACCTGTATCCCGACTGCCTGATGCCCGTCGATAAATGGAATGTAGATATCAGCGCCGGAGACCGGACCTGTCTCTGGGTTGAGTTCGACATCCCACGCGACCTCGCACCGGGTCTCTATACCGGAGAAGTCGCCGTCAGCGGCAGCGCCGGTTCCGCATTTACGACGACCAAGACTTTCCATGTCCAAGTCTATGAGGCTTCCTTGCCGGAAAAACAGGGCCTGACGGTCATCAACTGGGTCCACGAAGACCTGCGGATGATGAATGGCGGCCAGTACACCGACCATAACCGGGTGTACGAGCTCCTGGAGAATGCCATCATCCCCTTCATGAACCACTATGGCCAGAACTGTTATCAGTTCATGTTTGCCAACCGGGGCAACATCGGCCGGGCATGGACCGGATACGACGAGAAAGAGGGGCGTTACCGTTGGGAATACGATTTTGATTATTCTTTCGGCCGAGAGTTCGAACTGTTCCTGCGGGCTTGTCCGCAGTTGGCGATGGTGCATGGCTTGAATATCATCGCGGGTCGTGACGGTGCAGGGTATGTGATGCTGGGCTATAAACTGGGTGAAGATGGGAAACCCTTGCTGGACGGGAACGGAGAGATCGATTACGGTTATTATACCCTGGATGGCTCCCGGGAAGAGCCGGCCGTGGCGATGTATATGGATGATTACTTCGGACAGTTTCAGGATTGGCTGGAGTCCCACAAGACTGCGGATGGGCGTACTTGGCTGGATATGTTCGCCCAGACCTTGCAGGATGAGCCGGGGGATGAGCTGGCGCCGGCCTACAACCAGCTGGCCCGTTATTTCAAGCACGCCGCCCCCAAAATCAAGACCTTGGAACCGATAGGGACCGCTTTGATAGATGACACGCTACTGGATTACCCTTGCCCGACTATCGCGCACCTGACCGATATCCCTGCCCGTGGCAACCAGGTTCAGTGGACTTACACCTGCATGGGTCCGCAGGGGAATTATGCCAACCGTTTCATCCGCATCCCGCTGATCAAGACGCGCATCCTGCACTGGATCAATTACCGTTACAATGCAGTCGGCTACCTGCACTGGGGTCTTTGCTACTGGTATGGCTGTCCCAACGGCAACCCGTATGAGGACGCATATGACATCACGCGTCAGTACAAGGGCAGTTTCATCGGCGGAGACATGTTTATCGTCTATCCCGGCGACGGGGAATTATATCCCTCGGTCCGCCTTTGCGCGATGCGGGATGGCATCCGGGACTATGACCTGCTCAAGATGGTGGAAGCCCGCTCCAAAGCGGACGCGGACGCTTTCTGCCGGCGTTTTGTCATGGACAATGCGGCCTACGATACGGACATCACGCATTTCCGTCAGCTCCGGCGTGAGATGCTGGAGTACCTTTCCCGCTAGCGCTCGGACTCAAGCGTGTAGGTAAAGGAATCGGCGCGGTAATAACCGATATTGTATTCGACCGGGACGCCCTGTTCATCGTAGACGAAACGCTTCCGGATCAGGATCGGGTCGTCCGGGGAGATTTCCAGTTTCTCGGCGACAAAGTCCCCGGCCAGCCGGGCGGAAACCTCTTCCTTTGATAGTTTGACTACAATGCCATAGTTATTCTCCAGCATCTCGTAGAGAGGGATGCTGTAGTTTTCGTCTCCCGTGATGGGCAGCGCCGGGTTGAAATAGGAGATGAAATAGACGAAAGGAAAAGTGGTGTTGCCCCGCACCCGCTCCATCACCACGCAGCGTGTGTCTTCGCTGATCCCGAAGAAACCGGCGATCTCCGGGTTGGTCTTCTGGTGGCTCAGATGCAGTTCGTAATTCCGGACCTCGATACCGAGCATCTTCATCTCTTGCGAGAAACTCAGCCAGTTTTTGACGCCGCCATTGATACCTTTGCGGACTACCTTTGTGCCCACGCCCTTCTTACGCACTAACAGGCCTTCAAAGACCAGTTGGTTGATAGCCTGGCGCAGGGTGTTGCGTGAAATATTCAACTGCTTGGAGAGATCCACCTCTTTGGGAAGCATCTTTCCGTTCTTATACTCTTCGGACTCGATCAACTTCCGAAGCAGTCGTTCCGCCTGTATGTGCAGAGGTGTGGAACTGGTTGGGTCTAAGGTCATTGCTGTATAGTTATATGCAAATGTATAAAAAAGATTGTATTTTCAAAATAATGATTATTTTTGCATAAGACCAATATGTTCAGACATATATGAGGACTCCGAATTATGATAAGTACCCTGCCACTCGGACCGAAGGCAAATTGTACCGGGGCTGGGAAAACGTCCGGACCGTGCTGGACCGGGACCGCAAGGGCCCCTTGGCCGTGGATTGGTATACGGGAGTGCATGAAGAAGAACTCTCATCCGCATTGGAAACCGGTTTCGCACGCATCATCCGGATGAAGGACTTGATGAAGAGCGAGGCTGATATCCTTGCTATGACGGCCCCCTTCATGACCGACGACGTGTTGTTCGGCTATATAACCAATTTGCGCATTGCCGATTTCTTCGATGCCGGGAAACTGGCTGCGGCCCGCAAGGAACTGGAAAACGCCGGTCCCGAGACTGTGATCCTGGGTACCGGAGCCGCTCTGGTGATGCCGGATGATGCAACCCTTGTCTATGCAGACATGGCCCGCTGGGAGATCCAGATGCGTTGCCGCCGTCATGAGGTCTTCGGCCTGGGTGTGGACAACCGCGCCGATGCGCCTTCCATCCAGTACAAGCGCGGCCTTTTCATCGATTGGAAAGTCCTTGACTATTATAAAGATACACTTTTCTCCCGCGTGGACTGGTGGCTGGATACCAACGCCGCCGGCGATCCTAAGCTGATTTCCCGCAAGACCTTCTTCCGGGGAATCGACCGGACCGCGCGGAAGCCTTTCCGCGTCGTGCCCTTCTTCGATCCCGCGCCTTGGGGCGGACAGTGGATGAAGGAAGTCTGCGATCTGGACAGGAGCGTCGCCAACTATGGCTGGTGTTTCGACTGCGTTCCGGAGGAGAACAGCCTCTTGCTCGAGGTAGAAGGTGTGCGTTTCGAGCTGCCTTCCCAAGACCTGATCCTCCTGCGCAGCCGCGAGGTGCTCGGAGAGATCGTCGAGGCCCGGTTCGGGAAGGATTTCCCCATCCGCTTCGACTTCCTCGATACCATCGGGGGCGGTAACCTCAGCCTTCAGGTGCACCCCACGACCCAGTTCATCCGCGAGCAGTTCGGCATGCCTTACACGCAAGACGAGAGTTACTACCTGCTGGATGCAGCCGAGGATGCCGTCGTTTATCTGGGTCTCAAGAAAGGGGTAGACAAGGATGCGATGATCGAAGACCTGCGCGCTGCCCAGCGCGGGGAAATCATCTTTGACGCCGAGAAATATGTCAACAAACTGCCGGCCAAGAAGCACGATCATTATCTGATCCCTGCCGGCACCATCCATTGTTCCGGCAACGGCAGCATGGTCCTTGAGATCAGCGCCACACCTAACATCTTCACTTTCAAGCTCTGGGACTGGGGCCGCCTGGGCCTGGACGGCAAACCGCGCCCGATCAACGTAGAGCGCGGCCGGCATGTGATCCAGTGGAACCGGGACACCGACTATGTCCACGCTCACCTCGCCAATCATTTCGAGCCCGTAGCGGAAGGGGAGGGCTGGAACGAGATACGCACCGGCCTGCATCCCAACGAATTCATCGAGACGCGGCGTACTTCCTTCTCCGTGCCCGTGACTTTCCATACGGAGGGCGGTGTCCATGTCCTCAATCTCGTCGATGGCGAGGAAGCCGTCGTGGAAAGCCCTGAGGGCCGTTTCGAGCCTTTCGTCGTCCATTACGCCGAGACCTTCATCGTCCCGGCCTGCGTGGGCGACTATACGGTCCGGCCCTGCGGCCGTTCCGAAGGGAAGACCTGCATGACCGTCCGTGCCTCGGTCCGCTATAACGCCTGATGTAAGGAATACTTCTGCCGATAGAGCTCCATCGCTGCGCCGATGCGGAACAGGACGGTGTAGGTGCGGGCCAGGATATAGAACCCCTGGGCGGTCTGCGCCTCCACACCTTCGTGCCGGATCAGCCCGAGCGCAGCCAGCGAGCAACTGTTGAGCGTCTTCGCCAGCTTGATCGCTTCCTCGGATCCGAGATCCAGCCCCAGCACATAGTGGAGGATCTCCTCATCCATGTCATCCCAACCGTTGGGACCATACAAGTCCTTGTATTTCATGTCCTTGTACCGGGTCCAATCCTCATCCCAGCGATGCGCGACCGCCATTCCGATGAACCCCGGCCAGGCGACCGCCGCTTCCGGATAGTCGTTGAACTCCCGCACGGCGTCCGCGATATAATCTTGGATAAACTCCTCCCATTTCGCGTCGATATCCGGGCTGGAGAGCAGGTCGTCCCCAAGCATGCCGGCTGTTTTGCATAGTTTCAACAAGCCGTTCTGCAAGGTCTTTTCGTAGTTATCGTAAACTAGCCTGTCTGCTGCGCTGATCTTTCTCATGGGATTTCTTTCGGGATACTGCCCGCAAAGATACGCTTTTCATCTTGTTTTTTCTCCCTGAAATCAAGACATTTGTGGAAGTAAAACCGATTTGCGATGAAAAAGATTGTCGTATTGACGGGCGCGGGCGTCAGCGCCGAGAGTGGATTGAGCACCTACCGGGACAGCGGCGGGACCTGGGATAATTATGATCCGATGGTCGTCGCTTCCATCCAAGGCTGGTACGCCGATCCCAAGACCGTCCTGGATTTCTACAATGGCCTGCGGACCCGGATGGCGGCCTGCCAGCCCAATTCCGCGCATAAGGACATCGCGGCGCTGGAAAAGGAGTATGACGTCACCGTCATCACCCAGAACGTGGATGACCTTCACGAGCGCGCAGGCAGTACGGACATCATCCACCTGCATGGCGAGGCTACGAAAGTCCGTCCCCAGGACCGGTTCAACGATTATGACGGTTATAGCGAGAAGTCCGTTATCGATGTCGGTTACAATCCCGTCCGTCTGGGCGACAAGGATGCGCGCGGGGTCCAACTGCGCCCGCACATCGTCTTTTTCGGGGAAGCCGTGCCCAAGATGAATGATGCCATCCGCGCCGTGGAGCAAGCGGACGTGGTGCTCATCGTCGGAACCTCGCTGCAGGTATATCCGGCCGCATCCCTCTACCATTACGCCGGTCCCGGCGTCCCGATCTTCATCATCGATCCCAAGGAAGTGCCGGCCTACGACAAGCGGATCACCCACATCCGGGATGTCGCCACCCGCGGGATGAAAGTGTTTTTGGAAAAACTGAAAGAGTTGTAAATCAGCTGATTAATTCAGCGGAATCCAGACTTTCATCTTCCCCGCTTCCCGGTTATCCCAGGCATAGTATGGGATGAACTTGAGCGTCTTGTCCCCGGACACGGTGGTCAGGGACACCACCCCCCGCAGCAGCTCCGGCTCAAAATCCTCCTTGAAGGAAGCGTCTTCGCTCAGGGTCAGGCTGTCGAATTCCGCCGGATTGTCCGTTTCTTCCAGACAATAGACCAGGGGCCCGCGCTGTACGGCGCGCATGCCTTCGTCTTCCTTGGTCCTCGGGTCGGCCGCTACGAGTTGCACCGGCATGTCGAGTTCCAGGGTGATGCGGTCGCCGTCCGACCATTTGCGCTCCAGGATGGCATAGCCCTTTTCGACAGGGGTCGGCATCTTTTCGCCGTTGATGGCGATGGACCAGGCTCTGCACCAAGCCGGAATACGGAGCTGGAACTTCGTTTTGACCGGGGTTTCCGTTCCGACGGTCAGGGAGACGGTTCCTTCCCAGGGATACTCAGTTTCTTGCTTGAGAGTCAGCTCCTTACGACCGACCTTTACATTGGCGGTGCTGCCGATGTAGAGGTTGACGAGGACCCCGTCCTCCGCCACTCCGTAGATATAGTTGCCGATCGAAGGGAGGAAACGGCAGATCTGGCTGGGGCAGCAGGCGCAGCCGTACCAGGCCTGGCGGTGATGGTCGCCCAAAGATTCCAAGGGATTGACATAGAAGAAACGGTCTCCTTCGAGCGAGATGCCCGCCAGCGCGCCGTTATAAAGGGAACGCTCCAGGACGTCTGCATACTTGGCGTCTGCTGTGAACTGGTTCATGCGCCAGTTCCACAACACCATACCGACCGAGGCGCAGGTCTCGCAGTAGGCAGTCAGGTTCGGGAGGCTGTAATCTTCTGTGAAGCCCTCGTTGTGCCGGGACTGGCCGATGCCGCCCGTGATGTACATGTTGCGCAAGACCACGTCGTCCCAAAGCCGGTGCAGGGCGTCTATATAGCCCTGGTCACCCGTGCAGGCGGCGACATCCGCCATGCCGCAGAAAAGATACATCGAGCGCACGGCGTGTCCGGAGATGTCGGTCTGCTCCCGCACCGGTACCATGTCCTGATAATACTGCGGGCTCCATGCCTTGCCGCTCTTGCCCTTGGAACCGTGGCCGTGGCCCCGCTCCTCCAGCAGCCAGTATGCGAAATCCAGGTACTTCTTTTCCCCTGTCGTGCGATAGAGCTTGACCAGGGCAAGTTCGATTTCCTCGTGACCGGGCACCCAATCCCGCTTGCCGGGGCCGAAGATGCTCATCATATGGTCCGCCATCCGGATGCAGACGTCCAGCAGTTTGCGTTTGCCTGTGACATTGTAGTATGCAACGGCAGCCTCGATCATGTGCCCGGCGCAGTACATCTCGTGCTTGTCCATGTCGTCCCAGCGGTTCTCCAGTCCGGTGAGGGTGTAGTAGGTGTTGATATAGCCGTCGCTCTGCTGTGCCGCTGCGAATTTGTCGATCCACTCGTCGCATTTGGCCTCCAGCTCCGGGTCAGGATGGTTCTGCAGCGAATAGGCCATGCCTTCCAAGGCTTTGTATACATCGGAATCGTCGAAAAAGATGCCCGAGTGCTGTCCGCTGCCTTTGGCGGCGTTCTCGAAATTGCGGATGCGTCCCGTCTGGTTTTCGATCTGGTCGATGCAGACGTTCAGGGTGACGTCCTTGTGACTTTGGAGGCGGGGACCCCAAAAGGAGTCTTCAATGGTTACCTCGGAGAAATTGACCGGTGTGACCGGCTGGATGGAGGTCTGTTTTCCGCCGCAGGAGACAAGGATCAGGAGAGCCAGGAAGGGTGTGTATTTTTTCATGGGTGAAAGATTCTTTTTCAAAGTTCATCATTTTTTTGTTCGCATCAAAATGGCCCTGCCCCGAAGGTGGATTTCGCCACATCGGCGGGCATTTCGCGACTTAAACGTTTATTGTACGGCTGTCGGCGGGGGTTTTCCTAGATTCGGGGACCTAAATTCTGCACAATCATGCTCATACAAGTCTATTGCGCCAAATGCATCGGCATCGAAGCCGTCACCGTGACCGTCGAGGTGGATATACGCAGCGGGATCGGGATCCACCTGGTCGGGCTCGGGGATACCGCCGTCAAGGAGAGCCTGCTGCGGACCGTCAACGCCCTCCAGTCGCTGGGATACAGCATCCCTGGCAAGAAAATCGTCATCAATCTCGCGCCCGCCGATTTGCGGAAGAACGGCAGCGGCTACGACCTTCCCATCGCCTTGGGTATCATCGCGGCCTCCGAACAGCGGAAACTTCCCCGGCTCGGAGAGTATCTCATCATGGGCGAACTCGGTCTCGACGGGGAAGTCCGTGAGATCACGGGGGCCCTGGCCTATGCCGAGATGGCGGTCCGTGACGGTTTCCGTGGCTGTATCCTGCCCGTGCGTTCCGCGATGGAAGCGGTGGAAATCCGTCAGACGGAAGTATATGGCATCCGTACGATGGAAGAAGCGATCCGCATCCTCTCGGGGGAAGGGACGGATGAAGACCTGCTGGTCTGGAACACGCCCGAATATGCCCGCCTGAAAGTGGCCCCGCAGCTCCCGGATGCCGTTTCTTCTTATATGGATTTCTCTGAAATCATCGGGCAGGAGCAGGCGAAACGCGGTGTGGAGATCGCGGCAAGCGGTTGTCACAATGTACTTTTGATCGGCAGTCCCGGATCCGGCAAGAGTTCCCTGGCGAAGGCGATGGCGGGTATCCTGCCGCCGATGTCGATGGAGGAGTCGGTCCAGACCTCCAAGATTTATTCGGTCGCGGGACGGGCGCATTCCGGGGTGGGACTCATCCGACAGCGTCCTTTCCGTGCCCCGCACTACACGGCCTCCCTGCCCGCGCTGATTGGAGGCGGCAGCGACACGATCTTGCCCGGAGAGATGTCTCTCGCACATAACGGAGTGCTCTTCATCGATGAATTCTGCGAGGCGCCGAAGAAGATGATCGAGGCCCTGCGCGCGCCGATGGAGGACCGCCGGGTCGTGATCTCGCGCCTCAAGAGCAAGGTGGAGTATCCGGCGTCCTTCATGCTGGTCGCGGCGACCAACCCCTGCCCCTGCGGCTGGTACGGGGAAGGGGACCGCTGCACCTGTACGCCCGGTCGCCGGGAGGCGTACATCGGGCGCCTGTCCGGGCCTTTGTTGGACCGTGTGGACCTGCAGCTCTGGCTCAAGTCCGTCGATCCCGGCAAGCTCGTACGGGGCTCATTGTCAGAGACTTCGGAGCAGGTGCGCGAGAGGGTGATCGCGGCCCGCGGGATTCAGGCGGAGCGCTTCCGGGAGGAGCCCATCCGGGTCAACGCCGAGATGGACAACCGCATGATCCGGCGCTACTGCCCGCTGGATGCCCGCTGCCAGGACTACCTGGAGAAGGTGATGACGCGGATGGGCCTGTCGGCCCGCGCCTGCTCGCGCATCATCAAGCTCGCCCGCACCATCGCGGACCTGGAAGCCGCCGCGGAGGCGCGTCCCGCCGGTCCCATCGCCGTCCCGCACCTCGCCGAAGCCGCCGGCTCCGGCTTCCTCGCCCGG
>JAEEGG010010895.1_pt1 | contig 19958 bp, 16 predicted proteins | sample 9134161 | NCBI WGS metagenome assembly JAEEGG01 (sample SAMN16246543, study PRJNA631951) | gut metagenome | biome: gut microbiome; feature: rumen; material: CR-attached | host: Bos | place: Iran: Karaj | collected 2018-10 | reverse complement strand
CCATTTCTGGATGCCGGGAAGGGCTTTCTCATTGTCCGAAGTCCAGCGCCAGTTGACGCAGGTGATGTCACGCCTTGTGTCCTTGGGGTCATAACGGAACCACATTGTGGGTACGGGACCTGCATCACCGCCACGGGTGGAAGTTGCTCCGCCGGCGTATTTCGATCCTTCGGAACGGACGGCAAAGGTGTAGTTCCAGCGGCCGCGGCCGTCTGAAAACGGTATCACATAGAGAGATTCATGTCCGGGTCCGGCCACAAGGTTTTTCATATTGCTCTGGTTTTTCCAGAGGGTCTCGAAATCTTCGAGAGAAGCGGTCTTTGAACTGATAGCCTCGCGAAGATAGCCCAGGGCCTTGGGATAAAGGACATCTTTCTGGAGTTCGGGATCCGAGCTCAGGCGCACTGTGCCGAGGTCGCCGGTGCCTACCATTCCGTCATCGGGACGAAGTGCGTAGCCGGAGGCCATAAGGGCGATCCGGGCGTAAAGGCCCTGCGCGAACATCTTGTTCACACGGTCGGTCCTGGACGTGCTGGCATCCTGGCCGGGCCAGGGGAGAGCGGGAATGGCGATGTCCAGATCTTTGAGCAACTGCTTGAAAATCACGTCGCGGCTTTCTTTTGCCTTGTAGATGGTTTCGCTGGTGATAGGCTCGAAGCGTGCAGGAACGTCACCCCAGGCACGGATGAGGTCGTAATAGAAGAGAGCCCTGACGGTAAGGGCCTCGCCGAGAAGCTTGGCCATAGCGGGATTCTCTGCGACATTGCCGTACTGGTTGATTCCGTCGATGCAGAGATTGAGCCGCTCGATTCCCTCATACATCTTTGCAAACGGAGGATTCGAGCAGTTGAGCTGTCCGTTGTTGGGCGCCAGCGTGTAGCCGGCTATCTGGTACTTCTCGTCATTGGGCTTGTAGGTGTTGTACCACTCTATATCGCTGTTCAAGCCGATCCAGGGCAGATAGCGGCCACGATAGGAGTTGGTCTCTCCGAACGACTGGAGGGCGGAAAAGTACTGGCTTTCTGCAAGGTCGTAGTTAGAGAACACGGTTGCACTGTCCAGGGCCGAGGGAGAAGCGCTGTCCAAAAATTTCTCACAGGAAGATGCGCATACCGCGATGAGAGCGGCGGAAACGATGTAAAGTATCTTTTTCATATGCACGTCGTATTAGAAGGTAAGATTGATACCGGCCACGAAGCCGATGCTCTTGGGATAAGCGGAATAGTCCACACCGGGGGTGAGGGGTGAATCACGGCGGGTGTCGACTTCAGGGTCGTATCCTGAGTATTTGGTGAGGCAGAACAGGTTGGATCCGGTTGCGTACACGCGGAGCCTGCGGATATGGATCTTTTCAGTGAGGCTCTCAGGAAGGGTGTATCCGAGGGTCAGGGTCTGCAGTCTCAGGAAGGAACCGTCTTCCACAGCCCAGTCGCTGAAAATGGCATTGTTCATGGCAGGATTCCACATTGTTTTGCCCGCGTTCAGGTTCTTGAGCGTTTCAGGATCGTTGATTACTTCACCGGTCGCCCAGTCGATGTTGGTCCAGCGCTTGTTTACGTCCATCATATTGATCAAGTTGCGGTTGAAATACTTGCGGGATGTGGTGAACTCGATCTTGTTGGTGTTGTAGACCTGGTTGCCCAGCATGAAGTTGAAGTTGGCGCTGAAATCGAAGCCCTTCCAGAATGCGCTCAGCGAGAAACCGCCGGTGAAATCAGGAGCGGCGTTTCCGATTATGGTGCGGTCGGCGCTTGTGACTTTGCCGTCACCTTCTTCGCCGATCTTGTTGCCGTTCTCATCATAGATGTCCTTGCCGGCGATGTCCTTGTATTTGGGGGCACCGGGACGCATATAGGTGGAGCCTACGATTGTGGAGCAGTCCACCACACCATCCTTGAGGACCCACTTGGTGCCGTTCCAGTCGAAGTCGTCCACGGTGTACATGCCGTCAGAAAGATAGCCGTACATATTTCCAAGAGGCTGGCCTACCTGGGGAAGGTAGTCCTGCCCGATTTCGGAAGATGCCCAATAGCTTTCGCAGACACGTCCGTCAAGGTGGTCGAGACCTCCGAGGTCGACGACGAGATTCCTGTTGTAGGCAATGTTACCGCTGAAATTGAGGGAGAAGTCTTTGTTGGATACTATAGGGGCGTTGAGAGTGAGCTCGATACCGCGGTTGCGTGTGGAGCCTACGTTCTGGTACTGGGAGTCGTAGCCCGATCCGGTGATGGGGAAGTTGATCAGAAGGTCCTTGGTGTCGTTCTGATAAACCTCGATGCTACCGCTCAGGCGGCTCTGCCAGAAGCTGAAGTCCAGACCGATGTTGTGGGTGTATGTCGTTTCCCAGGTGAGGTCGGGATTGTTCATCACCTTGCCGGCGGAGAAGAAGTTCTGGGTCATTGAGAGCCAGGCTGTAGTGCTTGAAGAGAATTGCTTAAGCAACTGTCCGGAAGGGATGTTGTTGTTGCCGGCGGTACCGAAGCTGTAGCGGAGCTTGAGCTGGTCGAGCCAGTTGTGGGCGTTGTCCATCCATGACTCGTTGGAGATTGTCCAGGACGCTGCTGCTGAAGGGAAGAAGCCCCAGCGGTGTCCGCGTGAGAATTTGGAACTGCCGTCCGTACGAAGCGTTGCTCCAAGGGAGTAGCGGTGCTTGTAGTCGTAGTTGACCCGCCCGAAGAAGGAAAGGAGCTTGTCGTCAGGATTGTAGTAGTTGTTGGAAGATGCGGGAGTTCCGGAAGACATGAAGTTCCAGGCCATCAGTGCATCATAGAAGGTAGGGAGACCGTCGATGATGTCTGTGATGGTGTTGCTCTTGGTGATGGTCATTTCTTCACCGAGCAGCACGTTGACGCTGTGGCCGCTGTCGCCCAACATTTTTTCGAAGTCATAGGAAAGGGTGTTGGTGTTGCGGTAGCGGGTGTGCATAGCTTCCTTGTGCTGGGTGGAAGGAGTGCCCTTGATGCTGGAATTGTTGTTTACGTAGTAGGTGGTCAGACCATAGAAACGGTCGTCGCCCTGGCGGTAGTCTTCCAGGCCTCCTTCTATCTTGAGCTTCAGGTTGTCGATGATTTCCCAGTTGAATGCGGCATTTGCGTTCCAAGTGGTGCGGATACGCTTGCTGTCGTTGTCTGCTACGGAACGGAGAGGCGGAGCGTTGTCGCCGAAATCCATCTCTTCTTCAGCTCCCTGGATGGTGGAGGCAATGGGGATGGGGGCATAGGATACTGCGTGCTTCAGGCGTCCGTTGCCGGCGTTGGAGCCGCCTTTTGAATTCATGTCGTTGAGGCTGTTGGCGCCGGAGCCACGCACATTGACCTTGGAATAACGGATGTTGGCGTCGATGCTGGTGGTCTTGCCGGTCTTGAAGTGCCCCTTGAAGCTGAGGTTGTCACGGCTGTAGTTGGATCCTGCCATAATGGCCTGGTCGCCCATATGGGCGTATCCCAGGGTCCAGCTGTATCCGTCACCGCTGCCGCTCACAGATGCATCGGCACTGAAAGTGGAACCGATGTTGCCGAAAACGGCATCGATCCAGTTGTTGGTGGGAAGGCCGGTATAGAGGTCGATGTCGGAGAAAGAGCCGAAATAGGGGACATAGTGTGAACTGAGGTCATCGCGGAGGGAACCAAGTTCATACTGGAACTTGACGAAGTTCTCAGCATCCATCGGCTGGATGGCGCCTGCGTTGGCCATCTTCTTGAGACCGTAGTAGGTGTTGAATTTCACGCTGATCTTCTGGCCTTTCTCGGCGCTCTTGGTGGTGACGATCACCACACCGTTGGCGCCTCGGCTACCGTAGATTGCGGTGGAGAAGGCGTCCTTGAGCACGTCGATGCTCTGGATCTCGGAGGAAGGAATGTCATTGATCGATTCCACCGGGAAGCCGTCCACGATGTAGAGGGGGCTGTTGTCCTGGGTGATGGAGCCGCCGCCACGGACGCGGATCTTGATGTCGGCGTCGGGGTCGCCTTCAGTGGTCACGACGGACACGCCGGCCATCTTGCCGGTGAGGGCCTGGCTGACGGTGGTTACAGGTTGCTCGGTGAGTTTGTCGGAGTTCACGGACGAGACCGAACCGAGGAGGTCGCGGCGCTTGACCGTCTGATAACCCACGACAACCACCTCGTCAAGGACGGTGGTGTCGGTCGCAAGGACGACGTCGATCTGGGTGCGTCCGTTGATGGGGACGGTCTGGTCGGCGAGTCCGATGAACGAGTACACCAGATTCACTGCGTCTGCGGGAACGGTGAGCTCGTAGTCGCCGTCCAGGCCGGTGACCGTGCCGATGGTGGTGCCTTCCACGAAGACACCGGCACCGATGAGCGGTTCACCGCTTTCGTCCGTCACTATACCTTTCACGGTAGTCTGGGCGGAAAGCGACCAAGCTGCTCCGAGGCAGAGGAACGCAAGAATCAATTTCTTTGCTAAACTGTTCATTTGGAGTTGTTTGGTTTGTTGGTTAGTATTATATGTTAGAGTTTTGTATATGTTCCTTTGGCATTGCCGCCGGCGACGATGTCGCGGACGATGTAATGCAGGTACATTTCCAGGTTGGTGTAGCGCTTGTTCTTGTCGAGGCTGACGGCGGCTGCGTCCGAGGCACTGGTCTTATTCAGGCCGAACTGGGTCTCGAACCAGTCGGGCATGCCGTCGGCGTCGGAGTCGTTGACGGCTTCGCCTTTGTATTCCGGCCATCCGCCCACGTCGGACTGGGTGTCGATAAGACCGTTTTTGGAGCCGTTGCTGCCATTGTAGGTGAATTTTCCTTCGCGGGTCTCCGAGGCCACACGCTCATCCACGGAATCCCGTTTGAGACTTGCTCCGGCGTGGTCCGCCACGGCGCTGAAAGCATCCTGGGCGCTGTGGATGCTAAGGGACGACTGACTCGCTTCATAGGAGAAGGGCTTGTCGGACCTGATCGTGGAGATGACGCTTGCCGAGGCGGTGGTGCCGGTCCAGTTGTCGGAAGTCATTCCGGAATTGCCGTCCATGCAGTTGCCGGTCATGTAGAAGTGCCCCGGGACTATCTTGCCGGTGCCAAGGTTGCTGCAGTTGCTGCAGGAGGTGGTCGGGTCGATGAACCAGAGTTTCTTCTTGTTGGTCGCGGGACCGGGCTTGTAGTAGTTGCCTATCACGTTGTACTGCTTGAAGATGCCCTGGTTGTTGGCGCTCTCGCCGCCGTAGCAGGTGTTGCTGCCCCAGTTGTAGACGACGTTGTTGACAAGGCTCACCGGGCCCTTCTGGGTGGAGACGTAGTCGTGGTCGATACGGGGGTTGCGGCTGTCGTGGTGGGCCAGCAGGTTGTGGTGGTAGGTGGCGTTGGTGCCGCCCCAGATGCCGCCGTAGCCGTGGGCGCCCTTGCCGTGGACGGAGTTGCGCAGGCTTTCGGACACAATGCACCACTGGAGGGTGAAGTTGTCCATGCCGTAGAAGGATGCGCATTCGTCGGTGCACCAGCTCAGGGAGCAGTGGTCGATGATGATGTCCTTGTACTGTCCGTTGTCGTGGGACATGATGTTCATGGCGTCGTCTTCCGTCTTCGTCTCGTCGCCCATACGGCAGCGTATGTAGCGGATGACCACGTTGCTGGCGTTGATGGCGACACGGTAGTTCTTGAGGCAGATTCCGTCGCCGGGAGCGGTCTGGCCTGCGATGGTGACGTCGTTGCGGTTGATGTTGAGGGTGCTCTTGAGCTCGATGATGCCGGCCACGTCGAACACTATCGTGCGGGGGTAGTTCTGGGTCACGGCCCAGCGGAGCGAGCCCTGGCTGTTGTTGTCTTCGAGGGTGGTCACGTGCAGCACCTTGCCGCCGCGGCCTCCCGTGGCCCACATGCCGCCGCCCTCGGCGCCGGGGAAGGCGCGGGCGAGGCCGTCTTCCTCATTTGCGGGGATAAGGAAATCTTCGTAGTTCTCCGGATTGGCGGGAGTGTCGGGGCCGGGGTCGGGGCCGGGGTCGGGGGTAGCGGAGCCCTGGGTAGCGGCTTCGATGGCGGACGACCAGGCAGATGTGCCGGCGCTGCCCACGCTGCGCACGCTGAACTTGTAGGTGGTCCCGGGAGTGAGTCCTGAAATCACGGTGTTGCGGGCGCTCGAGCTGCCGGTCTTGACTTCTGTGGATCCTTCCAGGAGGCGCCAGTCGTAGGATGAGGCGCCCTCGGTGACGTTCCACTGGAAGGAGAGGGAAGTCTCCGTGGAGGAGTGCAGCTTGATCCCGGTCGGAACCGCGGGGGCCGAGGGAGTCTCTTCCTTGGGTTTCTCGCCGCAGGTGGCGGCAAGGAAGGAGAGGGATAAAAGTATCAGCAGGTATTTCCTCATATCTTGTCGTATTCTATCGATGCCCAGATGAGGGGACCGATGCCTTTGGGGTCGTTCGCGCGTATGCGCTCGTGTATGTAATATTCATATGTGCCGCTGCGCATTTCCTTGCCGCCCAGGCCGGCCACCTCGCAGCACTGGTTGAGGTTCACAAGGCCGTTCGCACCCACGGTGACGAAGGTCCTGAGAAGCCTGCAGTAGCGGTCTTTCGCGGATTTGACGCTGTAGTCCTTGATCCAGCCACCCCGGGTGCCTTTCAGGAGCACGTAGGTGAACATAGCGCTGGCGCTGGCCTCGAGATAGTTGCCTTCCGCTCCCGGACGGTCGAGGACCTGGTACCACATGCGGCTCTGCGGATCGGCGAATTCACGCACCGCCTGCATAAGACGGGAGAGCAAGTCTATGAGCTTCTGCTGCAGTTCGCCTTCCGGCATCCAGGGTATGACGTCGGCAAGGGCCATCGCATACCAGCCGCAGGCGCGGCCCCAGGCGTGCTCGGACTGGCCGGTCGCAGGGTCGCACCAGAACATCTTGTGCGAGGAGTCCCAGGCGTGGCGCAGCAGCTTTGTGTCAGGGTCGTAGCAATTGTCCCAGGCGAGGGTGAACTGCTTCACGATATCCTGATAGTTGGCCTGCTTGAGAGAGTCGGGGACGAAGCGGGAGGTGTATTCGGCGTAGAAGGGCTCCACCATATAGAGGCCGTCGAGCCACATCTGGTCCGGATAAATCTTTTTGTGCCAGAAGCCGCCCTCGGGAGTGCGGGGCATTTCCTGTATCTGGCCGTACAGATTGTCCATCGCGAGCCTGTATTTCTCCTTGCCTGTGGCCTCATAGAGCTGGAAGAGCGTCTTCCCGGGGCAGATATGGTCGGAGGAGTAGTTGGATTTCTTGTATTTGCCTCCGATGCTGCCAGTCGAGTCGATGATGGCGTCGTACCAGGCGTCGACGTAGCTTATGACAGATTCTTCGCTTCGCTCAGAATGGCAGGCGGCATCCAGCATGGCCTTGAGCTCGAGGCCTGTGGTGTAGTTCCATTTGAGGCGGCCCTCCTGGCCGTCGATGAAGGAGGCTTCGGGGCAGCGGACCATTTCGGAACGGACGACGTCCCGGTACAGCTGAGCCTTGGCTGTGCAGGCAGTCAAGGCTATGGCGCAGAGTATGAGATGCAGGGGTTTCATCTGTTGTCGTAGGGGTTCCAGACGATTCCGTCTTCCTTTTGGTACATCACTTTGTCGAAGGAGAATTCTGCTGCCTTGCGGGCATTCAGTTTCTTCGCCCACTTGACCCTGGGCCCGGCGGCTCCGGGGCCGTAGTTGTCGTATTCGGCATACCAGGAATTCTTCTTGGTGTCGGGCTTGCCTTCCTTCTCCCAGTCGTGCCAGCCCTCGGGGACGATGTGGGGGCCGAGCTCGCAGTGGATGAACACCGTCTTTGCGTAGGCGCCCCAGGGGCGGCCCAGGTAGACTTTGTCCACGCCGGGGGCGGCGGTGAGCCTGCAGTCCTTGAAGACGTAGCCGTACTTCTGGCCCTGAAGGGTGGATGCCGCCGTGACGTAACTGTTTTTCTTACTGTGGATCAAGCAGTTTTCGAAGTAGGCGATGCTGGGCCCGAAGATGAAATCGGTGGTGCCTTCGATGTAGCAGTCCAGGAAGTAGTTGCGCTTTATGCCACCGAACTTTCCGTAGCGGCCGTAGGTGTAGAGGGTGTCCTGGTTGCCGATGAAGCGGCAGCCCTTGAAGAAGAGGAAATCGCCGTCCGTGAACACGGCCACGGCCTGGGCGATGTCCTTTCCCTCGCCGGCGGAATTCTCGAAGGTCAGGTTCTCGAAGGTGATGTAGCTGGCGTGGATGTAGATGGTGGCGCTTCCGGAGGTGCCGACTGCGAAATCGCGGCCGGGCCAGAGCTGCTTTGCGTACTTGTCGAAAGTGATTATGGTGTTTTCTGCATCCTCACCCTTGATGTGGAGGCGGAACTTGGTGTGGGGGATGCTGACCATTTCCTTGTAGATGCCCTTGCGGATGAGGATGGTGGTGATTTCCTTGTGGCTGTAGTCGGGGCAGGCGTCGATTGCTTCCTGCACGGTCATGTAGTCGCCGTGGCCGTCGGCGGACACCACGATGTCGTAGCGGGTCAGGTGCGAGGCGATTTCGGGAAGCTGCTCCCGGATGAGCCCGCAGATGATTTCAGTGACCTTGCGGGCGCCGGAAGCCACTGTGTGGGTGTTGTCCACCTTGCCGTCGGGGGCATAGGCGTAGCGGCCGGGGGCAAGGTGCATGAAGTACGGGCGGGAAGCTTCGTCGCCGAGTCCCTCGATCCAGTCGAGGGTGGCGGTGGTTGCGTCGAGCAGCGTCACGCCGCATTCCCGGGCCACCTGCTTCATGGCGGCAGGGTAGTCGCCGTGGCATTCACGGTCGAGGCCGCCTTCCTTGAACCAGCGGCGGGCGACCGGGGTCAGGAGCACAGGGGTGCCGCCCTTCTCGCGCACGCCTTTAATAAAGGTGCGGAGATTCTCCTGATAGGCGCCCCAGGGGGCTGCATAGCGGGTGGTGTCGGACTCCTTGGAGTCGTTGTGACCGAACTGTATGAACACGTAGTCGCCGGGCTGTACTGCCCCGTGGACCTTGGCCCAGTCGCCGATGTCGATGAAATTCTTGGTGCTGCGGCCGTTCCTGGCGTAGTTGATCACCTTCACGCCTTCATCCAGGAAATTCTGGAACATCATGCCCCAGCCGCGCTCGGGATTGCCTTTGGCGAGGTTTTTCTCGGCCATTGTGCTGTCGCCCATCAAATGGATCGTGAAGGAGCTGCAGAGCAGCCAGAGGGCGGCAAGGGCCGCAGGGAAGAGGCGTTTCATAATGTCTTGCCGTTTACTGTGACGTTGTCGAAAGTTACGTTTTCAGCGTAATTGACTTCCGCATCCTTGCGGGAGGAGAAGCTGCAGTCGGTGAAATCTATGTTCCTGACCGGCTGCTCGGGGAGGCCGTTGATGTAGATCGCCTGGTCGGCTCCGGAGCACACGAGGCCGTAGAAATGGCAGTCGCGGAATTCCGGGGTCGTCTCGTCCACTGGCACCAGGTCGGCGCCGCCGTCCTTTGACATCTCGGTCGCGGCCACGCCGGCGTAGTAGAGGTTGAATATCACGCCGTAGGTGACGATGTCCTTCATCAGGATATCGCGGCACCAGATGTTTTCCACGAGTCCGCCGCGTCCGCGGGTGCTCTTGAAGCGCAGGCCCACGTCCGTGCCTATGAAACGGCAGTTGCGCACGAGTATGTTCTTCACGCCGCCGGACATCTCGCTGCCCACCACGAAGCCGCCGTGCCCGTGATAGACCGTGCAGTCCGATATGATGAGGTTCATGCACTTGCGGGCGTGCCTGCGGCCGTCGGCGTCCTTGCCGGACTTGATGCAGATCGCGTCGTCGCCGACGTCGAATGTGGAACCGGTCAGCACCACGTTCACGCAGGCGTCGATGTCGATGCCGTCGCCGTTGGCGGAGTAGTGGGGGTTGCGGACGTTGATGTTGCGTATGGTCACGTTCTCGCACCACAGCGGGTGGAGGTTCCAGCAGGGGGAGTTCTGGAAGGTGCAGCCTTCGATGAGCACGTTCTTGCAGCCGCGCAGCGACACCATCACGGGACGCAGGAAGGTCTTGATCTCATTTTCATCCAGCGACGGGTCGGGGTAGTTGAGGGAGCCGGCGGTCAGGCGGGCCTTGTAGTAGCCCTCGTCGGGATACCAGCCCTTGCCGTCTTCGGGCACGAATCCGCCGCGGGCGGTTATGCGTTTCCACTGGTCGTCGGAGACCTTGCGGCGCTTGACTTCACGCCAGGCGTCTCCGCTGCCGTCGATGATGCCCTCGCCGGTGATGGCGATGTCGTGGCGTCCTTCAGCGTTGATGGGGGAGATGCAGCGGCGCACGTCGAGGCCTTCGAAATTGGTGTCGATTATCGGATAGAGGTCCTGGTCGGGATTGAAGACCAGGATGGCGTCCTTCTCGAGGTGGAGCTCCATGCAGTTGCCCAGCGTTATCGGGCCGGTCAGCCAGATGCCGGCAGGCACGACAAGGCGTCCGCCTATGCTGCCGAGCCTGTCCAGTGCCTGAGCGAATGCGGCGGTGTTGTCGGTCACGCCGTCGGGCACGGCTCCGAAGTCGGCTATCGAAAGGCTGCGGTCGGGAATGGAGGGGAGGGGAACTCTCGGCATATTGAAGGGAACACCGTCATAAACGGCATCCCAGGCGCCCTGGCGGCTTGTGCAGCAGGTGGAAAGCAGGGCTGCGGCAAGCAGGGGAAGGATTCTAAGGCAACTCTTCATTGATTATAATCGTAGTGTTACGGCGCAAAGATAATACAATTTTTTAATTCCGTGCACGGTAACGGAAAAAATTTCGTGCACGGGCACGGAAAATAAATTTTTTTATTAACTTTGCCCTTGGATAACACTGCTATGGAGCCAACAGAAAAACCAACGATCAAAGACATAGCCCGCATCACGGGCCTGTCGAAAGGCACGGTCGACCGCGTGTTGCACAACCGCGGCGAAGTGTCCAGAAAGAGTTATGAAAAAGTCATGGCGGCTATCGACGAACTAGGCTACCGGCCGAATGTGTTTGCGTCGCTGCTGGCAAGGGGAGAGAGCCGGAGGATAGCGCTGCTTGTGCCTTCGCACGATCAAGATTCTTTCTGGGATGTGGCCCTCGGCGGCGTCCCGAAAGCACAGGAAGCCGTGGATACTCTCGGAGTCAACGTACTTGTCTATGAATATGAGGCCAATGACATACAGAGTTTCAGGGACACGGCGGAAAAAGTTATAGGGGAAGTTCCGGACGGAGTGGTGCTGGCCCCGATGTTCGGGGAAGAGACACGCATAGTGACCGAGAAGTTCCGGACTCTCGGCATTCCCTATGTGTACTTCGACTCGAAGATCGAGGACGAAGGATACCTCGCGTATTTCGGGCTTCCGGAATACAAGAGCGGCTATTTGTGTGCCGACCAGCTCACCGGAGGACTCCCTGTTTCCGAGGTGCTGCTTCTCCGTATCACCCGCGACCCTATGCGCAAGTCGGATCCCACCGTCAAGCGCCGGGCCGGCTTCATGGCGTATATGGAAGAGCATAACCCCCAGTGCGCCATCAGGACCGTGTTCATAGACCCCCGCGACCCGGCCCGTACCGACCAGGAACTCAGCGCATTCTTCTCGACTTTCCCCGGGACCCACCATATAGCCATGTTTAATTCCCGCATCCACCTGGTGGTGCCCTGGCTTGAAAGGAACCCGGCCCTGAAGCGCCGCGTGGTCGGATTTGACAACCTGGCGCCCAACATGGCTGCGCTCCGCAGGGGCACCGTCTCTTGCCTCATAGCCCAGCACCCAGATGAACAGGTGTCCCTCTCCATCCAGGCGCTGGCGGAGTTCATAGTGCTCGGAAAGAAACCCGAGCGCCGGGACAACTATATGCACATGGATATCCTGACGCGCTACAACGCAGAGTTTTATTGATCCCGTATGAAGAGTTCAGTTTTGCACTGCTGGATTAGACACACTACCTGAACTACCAGACTTTGATGCCGTTCTCCGCCATGAAGGCAACCACGGTGTCGTGGCTTTCGAACTTGGCGGTGCCTCCGAGGAAGACGCGGACTGTGAATCCTATCTTCTTGCTGATGGCATAGAGGTTTTTCAGCGTTTCGAGCACGCAGTATTCGGCCGCTATGCCGCAGACCACGACTTCATCGCCGGGCTTGAAAAGGTCTTGATTATCAGGGTCGAAGCCCACGAAGGCGCCATATTCTTCCGGACCCTGGACACGCCCCTTGAGGATGAATCGCATACGGCTTTCCTCCAGCCCTTCGAACATCTCGTCCGGTATGGATGCTCCGGCGGTGTGGTGGACGCAGTGGACGGGCCAGGGACCTCCCTGTTCCTTGAAGGAGCAGTGGTCCACCGGATGCCAGTCGAGGGTGAAATACACGAGGTCGAAGTCTTTCTTGACGCGGTTTATTTCGGGGAGCACCAGAGCTGCTCCGGGGACTGTCAGGGTGCCGTCGATGAAATCTTTCTGCAGGTCGACTGCAAGCAGTATTTTCCTTTTTGCCATGGCTGTTGAATTTTCGCAAAGATAATAATAAATGACTTTAAAAATGATTCTAAAAAAATTGTTTTTATAAAACACTTTGCTTACATTTGCAGATATTTTTGAGAATTATGCTCTGATTATGAATAAGATAATCGCCATATTAGTATCGCTGTTCTTTGCTGCAACGGCTTTCGCACAGACCTCCATCACCACCCCCAGCCGGGATCTGAGGTTGCAACTTCGTGATGTACAGCAGCTTGGCAGTGACGTTGAAGTGACCGTCCTCCTGACCAACCTTTCCCAGAACGAGGTCCTGATCAACCTCGTCGGCGGCATCTACCAGAATGGCATGGGCGGCTCCGTTGCCTACGACAATGACGGCAATGTCTATGAGCTTCAGCGTATCCAGGTTTCTGTCGGCAACAAGAACCTGACGGACCAGTACAGCGCGACCAGTTTCCCGGCAGCGGTTCCCGTGAAATGCCACATACTCGTGCGTGGCGTTGCAAAGGAGGCGACGGCTCTCGCAAAGATCAAGCTTTGCGTGCTCTGCCCCGAACTGAGCATCACCAACACCGGTGCCTGTTTCGAGTTGAACAATGTCAGTTTCAGGTAGTTTGATTATGAGGCTGAACGCATTGCAGGTTATAGCGGCTTTGTCCGCTTTTTTTGTCTCTGTCTCTGCTTATTCCCAGAGTAGGGACAAATCTCCCGCAACCCCTCCGCCCCTTCCCCAGCAGACACCGAACACGGTCAACGATTCCAACAAGTCCAAGACCAAGGACGCCAGTTCGACCATACTGATCCCTTCCACTTCCACCCATACGCCCGCCTCTGCCCCTAAATATGAGGTCCAGGACGCTATTGTGCTTCCTCCTTCTGCGCGAGGCAAGTCCCAGGGCACGGTGCAGCCCACCATCCCGGAGACTCCTTCCGTAAAGGACCAGCAGGAGCAGCAGCGCCTTGAGGAGCAGAAGAAGCTGGAGGAGCAGAAGAAGCTCGAGGAGCAACGAAAGCTCGATGAACAGAAGAAGCTCGAGGAGCAAAAAAAGCTCGAGGAACAGAAGCGTCTCGAAGAGCAGAAAAAGCAGGAGGAGCAGAAGAGTCTGGAATACAAGAAGCGTCAGGAAGAGCAAAAGAAGATCGAAGAACGTAAGAAGCGCGAAGAACAGAAACGTATTGAAGAGGAAAAGCGCCGTGAGCGTGAACTCGCCGCTTCGGCCGACACTTCCGCCCGCGTGCTGTTCGGCGTGTCTTCCAACCTCCTGCTCGATGCGGTTACAGCAGTGAACGTGGGAGTGGAAGTTCCCTTCGGCCGCCATTGGGGCGCCCATTTGGGCTACACCACCCCCTGGTGGTCATTCTCCGACCAGTTCTATTCCCTCAGGATACAGTGCATCGACCTCGGTGCCCGCTACTACTTCAAGCCGTGGACGGCCCGGGGAAGCGATGTCTACAGAGGCTGGTTCTTATCCGCAGCAGTCGCCGCAGGCAAGTACAATCTTGCCTGGGCGGGCAAAGGCGTGGAAGGCAAGGCCATCATCGGCGGCATCGGCGGCGGTTACACCTGGGCTTTCGGCGACTGGTGGAGGCTCGATACTTCCTTCAATCTCGGAATGATGCTCACTGACTTCAACCGTTACGACCTCTCGGGCACTTCCGAACTCCCTGATGCGGCCATCCACAGCCGCCTCCCGGATCCTGCAGCGCTCAAAGTCACGCTGACCTATCTTATCCACAGCAAGAAGAAATGACCACTAAGCCATATATCCACGTAGTCAAGTACTATGAGTGCGACCGCATGGGTGTCACGCATCACTCCAACTACGTGCGATTCATGGAAGAGGCCCGCATTGACTGGATGGATCAGTTGGGCTATGGCTTCGAGCGTATGGAAGCGGAAGGCGTGGTGTCTCCGGTGATGGCAATCGAACTGGCCTACAAGCGCACGACCACATTCAAGGATGCCATCGAAATCGAGATTCGCGTTTCGTCGATGTCGGAGCTCAAAATCAGTTTCGCCTACACGATGAGAGTCGGCGGCAAAGTAGTCTGCACCGCTGCCAGCACGCATTGCTTCCTCTTCGAAGGCCGCCCCGTAGTCCTCTCCCAGCGTTTTCCCGAGCTCCACGCCGCCATCTCCTCCACCCTTTCTTCCACAGGAGACAGTAAATAATCAGAGACAGTATACAGCTTGTTTTTTTAGAGACAGTACTGCCCCGAAGGCCCATAAAACATGGGAACAGGGCCTTCGGGGCAGTACTGTCTCTAAAAATTGCTAATGTTGTGCTTTTTGCGTACCTTTGCGGCGCGAAAGCCCCGGAGGGGCCTTCAAGTGTAACAGGTACCACTTAAAAAACTGCAAATGCACAACAAATTTTCCACCACTTTCCTGGTGATGACCGTACTCTTCGTAGTCTGCCTCATCACCTCCAATCTCTTCGCCACCAAAGTAATCGACCTCTGGGGCATAACGCTCCCCGGAGCCGTCATCATTTTCCCGGTCTCGTATATCCTCAACGACTGCCTGACCGAAGTCTGGGGCTACCGAAAGGCGCGCCTTGTCATCTGGCTCGCATTCGCGATGAACTTCTTGGTCGTCGTGCTCGGACAGCTGGTCGTCTGGCTGCCGGCGGCCTCTTTCTGGGACGGAGCACCCCATTTTGACTATATGTTCAATATGGCTCCCCGCGTGGCAGGAGCGTCCCTGCTTGCATTCATCGCCGGCTCCAACCTCAACGCCTATGTGCTCAGCAGGATGAAAGTCGCCGACGGAGGACGCCGTTTCGGCGTGCGCGCAGTGCTTTCTTCGCTCGCCGGAGAGTGCCTTGATTCGTTGATTTTCATGCCGATAGCCTTTTGGGGCACCCCTTTCAAGGCCCTTCTTCCCATGATGCTTGCCCAGGTCACTTTCAAGGTCTGCTACGAGATCGTCATCCTTCCTCTCACCAGCATCGTGGTGCGCAAGGTCAAGAAGAGCGAAGGCACGGACGTGTTCGACAACGGTATATCCTATAATCCTTTTAAACTCGGAGATTTATGATTGAGTCCCGCAAGGAAGAGGGCCTTCAGGCCCTTGGCCACAAGACCGAATACAAGAGCCATTACGCTCCGGAGGTGCTCGAAGCCTTCGACAACAAGCATCAGGACCACGACTACTGGGTGCGTTTCAACTGTCCGGAATTCACCAGTCTCTGTCCGATAACCGGCCAGCCCGATTTCGCCGAAATCCGCATCGGCTATATCCCGGACGTGAAGATGGTGGAGAGCAAGAGCCTCAAGCTCTATCTCTTCAGCTTCCGCGACCAGGGCGCCTTCCACGAAGACTGCGTGAACATCATACTTAAAGACCTCGTCAGGCTGATGGATCCCAAGTACATAGAAGTCACCGGATTCTTCACCCCCAGGGGCGGCATCAGCATACATCCCTACACCAATTACGGCCGTCCCGGCACTCGCTACGAAGAGCTTGCGCTGCGGCGCCTCGAAACCCACGAATAATATGAGATCCATTCAAGTACCCCTTCTCCGCAGCCTTGAGGAGAAAGACCTGGACACCGCCCTCGAGACTGAAGGCGCAAGGTTCATCGTAAGTGAGGTCAACTGGCCCGGTTCATTCCCCTACGCCCCTCTTTGCGGCGGCCGCATCGCGCGCACCGAGGATTCCCTCATCGTGGATTTCCACGTCAGCGGACTCGACCTGCGGGTGGAAAACCTCTCGGACAATGGACGCCAGTGGGAAGACAGCTGCTGCGAGCTTTTCCTCCGTCTGCCCGACGACCCCGCCTATTTCAATTTCGAGATCAACGCTGCCGGCAAGATACTTGCCGCACGCGGCACCGGCAGGGGAGACAGGGTGCAGCTCCCGATTGAGGATGTGGCCCGTATAGTGCGTGTCGCTTCAGTCGAAGGCGCCCAGGACCACGAAGGCGGTATCTGGGACTGGAGGGTGCTCGTGATGATACCCTTCGACCTGCTCGGGCTGGATCCCGACGCCCTTCCGGAGAAGTTGCTTGGCAACATCTACAAGTGCGGCGACAAGACGGCCCATCCCCACTACCTGAGCTGGGCTCCCGTCGGCACCCCGTCCCCGGATTTCCACCGGCCCGAGTATTTCGGGGAATTCCTTTTTTAGTCTGAAACCGCTTCCTGCATCTGCGGGACCTTGGAGCATGCGGACCTGAACAGGGCCCACTGGTTGCGCGTGCGCACCAGGTTGTGCTCCGGATAGCGGATCTTGTAGTAGGTGTCGCCGTTGATATAGTCCGTGAGGAAACGCACGGCCTGCATATACGGAAACAGGCAGGCGGCATATGGCAGGTTGTCCCTTTCCACCTTCGTGAGGAAGCCTCCGGCAGACTCCAGGTACCCGCTTGCGAAAGCGTTGAAAATGTCCATGCGGAAGTCCACCTTTCCGGTTTCCGGAGAATCTTCGGGCACCGTGTTGGCGGCCGTGCGCAGGAAATCCCCGAAGTCCGAGAACACGAACGAGGGCATCACGGTGTCGAGGTCGATGACGCACAGCACGTTGCCGTCGGCGTCGAAGAGTATGTTGTTGACCTTGGTGTCGCAGTGGCAGATGCGCTTGGGGAGCAGGCCTTCGCGGTGCAGGCGCTCGGCCTTGCACATTTCTTCCTCGTATTCTTCCATCCCCCGCACCAGGGCCTCCACCTCAGGAATGGCCATTCGGCCCACTGCGTCGCGGGCCACCGCTTCGTGCAGCTGACGGGCGCGCAGCTCCATGTTGTGGAAGTCGGGTATGGTCTCTCCTAGGGTATCGGGCAGGTCGGCGAGACGCGCCTGGAATTCGCCGAATGCAAGGCCGGCGATGCGGGAATGCTTGGGATCCACGGTCTCGTGGGTGTAGGAGTCCGGAATCAACACGGAAAGGCGCCACGCTTCGCCGTCGACTTCAACCCAGGTCCTGCCGTTCTCCGTGCAGGGGAGGAAGCGGAGCACGTGGCGGTCCAGGTCCGGGACGCCTTCGGCTTCGAGCTGCCTTCGGATATGCGCCGTGACGCACTCGATATTGTGCTGAAGCAGCGCTACATCCTTGAAAATGGCAGTGTTGATGCGCTGAAGCACGTAGTCTTCGGGACCGTCCGTGGAGACGCGAAGGGTGTCGTTGATAAGGCCGTTGCCGAGAGGCTTTATGCCCGTGATGTTGCCGCTGATGGCAAAGCGGCGCGCGATCGCGCCCAGAGTTTCAGTGTTCTGCATGGCTGTGAAAATCAAAAAAGGGAAAGCTTAGCACATCGCACCGCTACGACCTCATACCCTTGCTGCCTTCCGGCCCTGGGGGAATTTTGAGGGAGCTGGTCGTGTACGACTTTCCCGTTGCAAATATATGAAAAAATCAGATACTGTCGAATATCAATGGCAGAATATCGTCAACTTTCTCAAATTTCCATATCCTTCTGGCGCCGACCATTATCACGGACATAGGCTTGCCGGCCTTGGCCTGGTACTGGGCCATCACCTGGCGGCAGGCGCCGCAGGGGGTGGCAGGCTCCTCGGTGATACGGCCGTAGACGCCTCCGGCCAGGGCGATGCTGCACATATCCTTGTCGGGGTATTTGGCCCCGGCGGCGAACATTGCAGTGCGCTCTGCGCAAAGTCCGGAAGGGAATGCGGCGTTCTCCTGGTTGGCTCCCCGCACGATCTGCCCGTTGGACATACGCACCGCCGCGCCTACGTTGAAATGGGAGTAGGGGGCATAGGACCCCTTCATCCCTTCGATGGCGGCCTGGGCGAGTTCGCGGTCTTCCGCGTTCAGCTCGTCGATGCTGGAGAACTCCTGGTAAGCGATATTGATCTGTTTAGCTGTCATTATGTGAATTGTTGTTTGAGTTTTTCAATCTTGGCGTCGGCGTCGTCGCCCTTGGCTCCGAAGTAGAACTTAATCTTGGGCTCGGTGCCGGAAGGACGGATGGACACCACGTCCCCGGCTTCGTCGAAGAACTGGAGCACGTTGGACTTGGGTTGTCCGGTCTTTTCGGGCTCGAGATAGTCGATCACCTTCGTGACGGGGGAACCGCAGAGCTCTGCCGGGGGATTGCTGCGCATGTCCACCATGATCTGCTGGATTTCGCGGGCGCCGGAAATGCCCTTGCGCACGAGGCTCACGAGGCCTTCCTTGCGGTAGCCGTATTCCTTGTAGATCTTCTGCATCAACTGATAGAGAGTCAGGCCCTTGCTTGCTGCCCATGCGGCACATTCGGCAATCATCATGCAGCTCACGGGAGCGTCTTTGTCGCGCACGAACTCGCCCACGTTGAAGCCGTAGCTTTCCTCGCCGCCGCAGATGAATTCCCCGCCTTCGGCTTCCTTGCGCTTCACGACTTCGGCTATGTATTTGAATCCGGTCAGTACGTTGTAGACGGGTACTCCGAAGCTCTTGCAGATATCGGTGATAAGTTCGGTGGTCACGATGGTCTTGACCACGTATTTGCCTTCTCCGAGCTTGCCTAGTTCCTTCCAGCGGTTGAGGATGTACCAGGTCAGCATGGAGGCGGTCTGGTTGCCGTTGAAGAGTACGATCTTCCCGGAATCGTCGCGCACGGCGATACCCACGCGGTCGGCGTCCGGATCGGTGCCGATCACTATGTCGGCGCCTGTCTCTTCGGCCTTTTGGATAGCCAGCTGCAGGGCGGCGGGCTCCTCGGGATTGGGGGAGATGACGGTGGGGAAGTTGCCGTCGGAGATGTCCTGCTCGGGCACGTGGATTATGTTGGTGAAGCCGCTGCGCCTGAGGATTTCAGGCACAAGGCGCACGCCGCAGCCATGGAGGGGCGTGTAGACTATCTTGATGTCGCTGTGGGCCGCCACCGCCTCGGGGCTGAGCCTGAGGGAAAGCAGGTCGCGAAGATAGAGTTCGTCCACGTCGGCGCCCATCGATTCAATCTCGCCGCAGTGCAGGCCGGCCTCGAACTTGACCATCGAAGGATCGGTGATTTTGGCCACTTCGTCCACGATCGCCTTGTCCACGGGGGCGGTCACCTGGCCGCCGTCGGACCAGGACACCTTGTAGCCGTTGTACTCCTTGGGGTTGTGGGAAGCGGTGATCATGATTCCGGCAACCGCCTTTTTCAGGCGCACCGCGTAGCTCATTTCGGGAGTGGGGCGGATGTTGTCGAAGATGAAAACGTGGATGCCGTTGGCGGAGAGCACGTCGGCGGCTATCCTTGCGAACTCCTTGCTGTTGTTGCGGGAGTCGTAGGAGATGACGACGCGGAGGTCGTCGCCGGAGCAATTTTTCAGGATGTAGTTGGCAAGTCCCTGGGTGGCCATTCCCACCGTGTACTTGTTCATCCGGTTGGTGCCGACACCCATAATCCCGCGGAGGCCGCCGGTGCCGAATTCGAGGTTCTTGTAGAATGCATCTTCGAATCCTGCGGGATCTTCGTTGCGCAGTTTAAGGACCTGCATCTTGGTGGCCTGGTCGAAATCGCCGTCCAGCCAGCTCTGAGCTTTGAGTTCAAATTCTTTCATATTTCGGTACAAGTTTCGTTTTTCGTTTCGAACACCCTGCCGGGATATTTGTCGATGATGCTGCGGTTGTG
>JAEEGG010010894.1_pt1 | contig 19959 bp, 10 predicted proteins | sample 9134161 | NCBI WGS metagenome assembly JAEEGG01 (sample SAMN16246543, study PRJNA631951) | gut metagenome | biome: gut microbiome; feature: rumen; material: CR-attached | host: Bos | place: Iran: Karaj | collected 2018-10 | reverse complement strand
CACGGAATTAGCCGGTCCTTATTCATGCGGTACCTACAAAAAGGGACACGTCCCTCACTTTATCCCCGCATAAAAGCAGTTTACAACCCATAGGGCCGTCATCCTGCACGCTACTTGGCTGGTTCAGTCTCTCGACCATTGACCAATATTCCTCACTGCTGCCTCCCGTAGGAGTTTGGACCGTGTCTCAGTTCCAATGTGGGGGACCTTCCTCTCAGAACCCCTACCGATCGTCGCCCCGGTGGGCCGTTACCCCGCCGGCAAGCTAATCGGACGCATCCCCATCCCTCAGCGGCAAGCCTTTGCTTCATCTCAGATGTCATCAACGAAGAACATAGGGCATTAATCCGACTTTCGCCGGGCTATTCCCTACTGAAGGGCAGGTTGGATACGCGTTACTCACCCGTGCGCCGGTCGCCATCAAAGTTTGCAAGCAAACTTCATGCTGCCCCGCGACTTGCATGTGTTAAGCCTGTAGCTAGCGTTCATCCTGAGCCAGGATCAAACTCTTCATTGTAAAAATGTATCACTGAGACGGCGGGCGATCTCTCACCTGCCATTTCTCGTCAAGTTGTTCCGGTCAGGACGGCTGTCCAATATCAAGTATCAAGTTAAAAGGCACTCTAAAATCTCTCAAATGCACGGTACATAAAAAGCACCGCGCACAATCGACGGTTCGTTACTCTACCCAGACGCCACAAAGGGCGCCTGCTTCTTGTACTACTTCTCTGCTTATGTAAGTCTTTCAAAGAACTCCTTCTTCATGTGCCTCACAGGAGGCTTCCCTGTTTAGCGGATGCAAAGGTAGGAACTTTAAGGATAACCACCAAACTTTTTCGGATATTTTTTTCATATCAATGCAAAGATTTTCTTCCTTCTTGACATAAGGCAGAAAAAAAATGATAATACATTATTATATAATAGCGAAATGATGATCAGCAAAAAAGTGCAACCGGCTCCTCAAACAGACCATATGCCATCAGCTCTGGGTGGGCGAGTTCCGCTCGGGAAAAGAAGAGGCCGTATCTCTATCGCGCGCGTTATATACGCGCGCATGACTGCCAGGTGCTTGCACCACTTGCACCACTTTTTCAAAAAAACGGAGGCCTCCTAGCAAAATTTGGCGGCCACTTTTTTTCACAGGAGGCCGCGAAATTTTCACAGGAGGGCACCACGCAAAACACATGAAGCATCACATTGATGTGGTGCAAGTGGTGCAAGCACCAAACGCTCACACGCGCGAAATAACGCGCGCGAGAGAGACCATAACAAAGATGGCAGAACACACCCGATGCCTTTCAGCGTCTTCATGACTTCATGGTGGATCATCATAAGACGAATATAGCAATTGGCCCGCTGCTCGCCAGGAAAGACTCAGTGTCTTTGCGTTTTTAAAGAAAAATGGCTTTTTCTTTTGTTTTTCACTCGTATCTTCGTACCTTTGCAGTCACTTTTCGAAATATGTTACTATAATCTCATTATGAAAGACTCATTGAAAGTGTCGGCCGGACGCGAAATGCGCGACTATGTGATGATTACCATTGCCATGCTCTCCTATTGCATAGGCTGGGCGGTGTTCCTGTTGCCCAACAACATCACCACGGGCGGTGTGGCCGGTGTATCGTCTGTGCTCTATTGGGCCACGGGCATCCCTGTGCAGGTGAGCTACTTCGCCATCAACGCCGTGCTGCTGCTCATAGCCCTGCGCATACTGGGCGTCAAGTTTTGCGTAAAGACCATCTTCGCCGTGGTGGTGCTCACCGTGTCTGTGGCCATGGCCACTGAGCGCTACAGCGGCCATCTGCTGTCCGACCAGCCGTTCATGGCCGCCATCATCGGTGCTGTGTTCTGCGGCTGCGGCGTGGGACTGGGTCTGTCGAACAACGGCTCCACTGGCGGCACCGACATCATAGCCGCCATTGTCAACAAGTATCGCGACGTATCGCTGGGGCGCGTCATTCTCATCTGCGATGTGATCATCATCTCCAGCAGCTATTTTGTGCTGAAAGACTGGGAGAAGGTTATCTATGGCTACGTGGTGCTCTACGTCACTGCCTTCTGCATTGACCAGGTGGTGAACTCCATGCGTCGCAGCGTGCAGTTCTTTATCATTAGCGACAAGTATCAGGAAATAGGCGAGCGCATCAACCGTGAGCCGCACCGTGGCTGCACCACCATCGACGCGCACGGTTTCTTTAGTGGCAAAGAAGTTAAAATGCTTTTCGTGCTGGCTAAGAAGCGCCAGAGCGACACCATCTTCCGCATCATCAACGATGTTGACCCCTCTGCTTTCGTGTCGCAGAGTGCCGTCATTGGTGTCTATGGCGAGGGCTTCGACCGTTTCAAGGTTCGCCGGCAGAAAGCAAAGCCATCGCCTGCTGCCCATGCCGCTGTTTCTGAATAGCGGTATCTCTATTTTTAAAAAGTGATGCAAGCGGAGCAAGTTTTATTTGTGAAATCGAAAAATAATATGTACATTTGCAGCATAATAACACATTATACTTAAAACTATGATGAAAAAACTGATTATTGCAGCTGTTGCTGTGGTGCTGGGCGCCAATGGCACTCAGGCACAAGAGAAGTATCCCTGGCAGAACCCACAACTGCCCAGGAAGGAGCGTGTGGAAAACCTCTTGGGCATGCTCACGCCCGAAGAGAAGGTAGGACTGATGATGAACAAAAGCATCTCTATAGAGCGCCTTGGCATCCCGTCGTACAACTGGTGGAGCGAGGCCTGCCACGGCGTGCGCCAAGGCGGCTATACGGTCTATCCCCAGCCCATCGGCATGGCAGCCGCCTTCAATGCGCAGCTGGTGTACGACGTGTTCTCGCAGGTGAGCGACGAGGCTCGCGCCAACTGGAACCGCAGCGACCACTCAGTGAAGCACGTGGGCATGGGCGAGGTCTATTATCCCGGCAATCCTGAGCTGACGTTCTGGTGCCCCAACGTAAACATATTCCGCGACCCGCGCTGGGGCCGTGGCCAGGAGACCTGCGGCGAAGACCCCTATATGAACGCCGTCCTTGGCATGCAAACGGTGCTCGGCATGCAGGGCAACAACGACAAATATGTGAAGACGCATGCCTGTGCCAAGCACTATGCCGTGCACAGCGGACCGGAGCCGCTGCGCCACTCCATAAATGTGGAGCCGAGCAACCGCGACCTATGGGAGACTTATCTGCCCGCCTTCAAGGCCCTGGTGAAGAAAGCCCATGTGCGTGAGGTGATGTGCGCCTACCAGCGCTTCGAGGGCAAGCCCTGCTGCACCAGCGACCGCCTGCTCATAGACATTCTGCGCAACAAGTGGGGATACGACGGACTCGTGGTGACCGACTGCGACGCCATTAACAACTTCTTCAACCGCGGACAGCACGAGACGCACAAAGACCCACTCTCGGCCACCGTCGACGCTGTGCTCAATGGCACCGACCTGGAGTGCGGCAAGGTGATGATGAACCTCACCGAGGGGCTGAAACAGGGGCTCATCAAGGAGAGCGACCTCGATCAGCACCTGCGCTACACGCTGATGGGCCGCTTTGAGCTAGGCATGTTCGACCCCGCTGATATGCTGCCCTGGGCCAACATACCCGCCTCGAACATCAGCAGCGAGGAGCACGACGCCCTGGCCACACAGGCCGCCCGCGAGAGCATGGTTCTGCTGACCAACAAGGCCGGCTCGGAATCGACACCTGTACTTCCGCTGTCGAAAAACATCAAGACACTGGCCGTAGTGGGTCCTAACGCCGACGACGTGGAGCTGCTGAACGGCAACTACGGCGGCACCCCCACCAAGGAGCACCAGCACTCGCTGCTCGACGGCATCAAGGCAGCCGTGCCGGGTACGAAGATTATCTACCACAAGGCATGCGAGCTCAACGACGAGTACACCACTGTGCACCATCTGCAGGACTTCAACGAGGGTCGCGGCGTGCTCGTGGAGTTCTGGAACAATAAGGAGCTGAGCGGCGACCCCGCCAAGACCGGCTACTACAAGGAGCTGAACTTCAGCACCTTCGGTGCATGGGGCTTTGCCGAGGGCATCAACAACGACTCGCTCTCTGTGCGTATCAGCGGCAAATATACCGCCACATTCACTGGCGAGATGAAATACACGCTGGCCACCGACAACGGCTATGTGCTGCGTGTGAACGGCGAGGTGGTAGAGACGGCCCAGGGCGGCGGCCCGCGTCGCGGTGGCTTCGGTTTCGGCCGTCGTGGAGCAGAGTATAAGTCGTTCCCCGTTGTTGAGGGGCAGACCTACGACGTCGTCATAGAGTACCGCCGCGGCAACGGGCAGTTCGCCATGCTGCGCGGCGACATCTGCGAGCGCCGTCTGGCCGACTTCACCGACCTGGCCAACGAAGTGAAGCAGGCCGACGCCATCATCATCATTGGCGGCATCAGCGCACGCATGGAGGGCGAGGGCGGCGACAAGGCCGACATCGAGCTGCCGAAGGTGCAGCAGATGCTGCTGCGCGCCATGCACCAGACGGGGCGCCCCGTCATCTTCGTCAACTGCTCCGGCTCGGCCATCGCCTTCGGCAGCGTAGACGGCGAGTACGACGCACTGCTGCAGGCATGGTATCCCGGACAGGGCGGCGCCAAGGCACTGGCCGACGTGCTCTTCGGCGACTACAATCCCGGCGGCAAGCTGCCCGTCACGTTCTACCGCTCCACAGCCGACCTGCCCGACTTCCTTGACTACTCCATGAAGAACCGCACCTACCGCTACTTCACCGGCGAGCCACAGTATGCCTTCGGCTACGGACTCAGCTACACCTCCTTCGAGGTGGGCACAGCCAAGCTATCGCCCAAGAAGATGAAGAAGAACGGCAAGGTGACCATCAGCGTGCCCGTGACGAACACTGGCAAGCGCGAGGGCACTGAGACCGTGCAGGTATACGTAAAGGCACTCGACGACCCCGGCGCTCCCATCAAGGCGCTGAAGGGATTCCAGAAACTGCTGCTGAAGGCCGGCGAGACGAAGCAGGCCGTCATCACCCTCGACGGCGAGGCTTTCGAATACTACGACCCCAACATCGACGAGCTGGCCGTGAAGCCCGGACGCTACCAGCTGCTCTACGGCACCTCCTCGCTCGACAAAGACCTGAAGGCCATCGATTTCACCGTGAAATAAAATGATGACAGCACACCACTATGCCCGACGGTTTCCCCGTCGGGCATAAACCATACAAACAGGAAAAACATGAAAAGAATAATAATTGGAGCACTGCTCGCAATGACGGGCAGCTTAGGCTTGCAGGCGCAGCCACTGGTATATGACTTAGAGAACACTGGCGCGAAATATGCGCTGAAACGATTCACCGCCCCCGACAAGCTGCCTGTGGTGCGCGAGTTGCCCAATGCCTTGGAGGGTGTGAACAGCTTTGCCGACTGGGAGCGCCGCCGCAACGAGATAGGGTCGCTCATACAGCACTACGGCATAGGCACCAAGCCCGCCGTGAAGCCGCAGCAGGTGAAGGCACGCATGGACGGCGACACACTGATAGTAGACGTGACCGTGGGCAAGGAGACGCTCACGCTGAAGTCGCACATACGCTACCCGCAGACAGGAGAGCCACCCTACGCCCTGATGATAGGCACCGACATGATAGCGCTGCCGCGCCAACTCTTCGAGGGCAGACCCATAGCCACCACCACCTTCAGCTCGGCACAGGTGAACGACTACAAGCAGTTCGGGCGTCACCACGACCGCGGTGAGCATCACTTCGACCGCCTCTACCCCAAGCTGACAGCCAACGGTGCCTACAGCGAGTGGGCATGGGGCATGAGCCGCCTCATCGACGGCCTGCAGCAGCTGGGACCTAGCGTGACGAAGATCGACACCCGCCGCATAGGCGTCACCGGCTGCTCGTATGCCGGCAAGATGGCCCTCTACTGCGGCGCCTTCGACGAGCGCATAGCCCTCACTATAGCCCAGGAGCCGGGCGGCGGCGGCGCTGCTGCCTGGCGCGCCAGCCACGAGTCGAAAGAGAACGTGGAAGACCTCGACAAAACCGACTACCACTGGTTCCTGGAGAGCCAGAAAGAAAACTTCCACGGCGACAGCGTCTACCGCCTGCCCTACGACCAGCACGAGCTGTGCGCCATGGTGTGCCCCCGCGCCCTGCTGCTGCTGGGCAACCCCGACTTTGTGTGGCTCACCGACCCCGCCATGCAGGTGTCGGCCGATGCCGCCGCCAAGGTGTGGGAGCACTTCGGCATTGGCGACCGCTTTGGCTGCGACATCATAGGCGACCATGGCCACTGCCAGCTGCCGCCGGTGCAGTATCCGCTGGTGCAGGCATACATCGACCGCTTCCTGCTGGGCGGCAAGCCCTGGACGCAGGGCGGCTTCGACACCCGCCGCTACCGCAACTACTTTGCCGAGCTGGGGCACACACGCCAGGAGGTGGACCAGAAGCTGCAGGAGGTGTTCAACGATGTGTTCTACGGCCCTAACAAAGTCTACTTCGAGGTGGGCGACTCCATGGGTTACGTCAGCGACATCAAGAACCACGATGCCCGCACCGAGGGCATGAGCTACGGCATGATGATAGCCGTGCAGATGGACAAGAAAGACATCTTCGACCGCCTGTGGCGCTGGAGCAAGAAATATATGCAGCACCAGGACGGCCCGCGCAAGGGCTACTTCGCCTGGAGCTGCAAGACCGACGGCACACGCAATGCCCAGGGAGCCGCCAGCGACGGCGAGCTCTACTACATCACCTCGCTCCTCTTCGCCAGCAACCGCTGGGGCGACAGCACCGGCATCAACTACAAGAGCGAGGCGCAGCACATACTCAACTGCATACAGCCAAAGGAGTACACGCCTGAAGCCAGGCCTGGCGGATTCGGCGGATTCGGCGGCCCACAACAGAGCGGCCCGCAGAAGATGTACCTCATCGACCCTGAGACACGGCTCATCACCTTCACGCCCGACGGCTTCGGACAGCGCTATACTGACCCTTCGTACCACATACCAGCCTTCTACGAGGTGTGGGCACGGTGGGCCGACGACGGGCGCGCCGACCTGTGGCGCGAGTGTGCGCAGAAGAGCCGCGAGTTCCTGCACAAGTGCATCAACGACACCACAGGCCTGAACCCCGACATGTGCCAGTATGACGGCTCGTTGATGCAGATGCCCAGCTTCCCCGGCATGCCACAGCGGCCGCAGGGCGCACCGCGCCGCAACGGCAGCAACAACTTCCGCTACGACTCGTGGCGCGTGCCCATGAACATCACCCTCGACTACTCATGGAGCTGTGCCGACCGGGAGTGGCAGCAGCAGTATGGCGAGAAGATACAGAATTTCCTCTACAGCCAGGGCATCGACACCTTCGTCGACCAGTATCGTGTGGACGGCTCGCTGCCCGAGGGCAACGAGATTCTCCAGGCCGGAGGCTTCCGCAAGCTGCGCCACTCCATAGGCCTGGTGGCCACGTCGGCCGCCGCCTCGCTGCTCTGTGGCCACGACAAGGCGCGCGAGTTTGCCGAGAAGCTGTGGAACGCCAAGCACGCGCCCTTCGACGACGGCTACTTCGATGCCTATTACGACGGTCTGCTGCGCCTCTTCGCCTTCATGCACCTCAGCGGACACTATCAGGTCATCTTCCCTAAGTAGGAGGGACGGCATTCCTGCCCCATAAGCACTTGCTAGAATGCATCTTAGAGCCAACAACATCATTAGGCGCACCCTTCCCGCCGCCCTGCAACAACATGTATTATTAAACTTAAAAAATAAACGAAATGAAAAAATCTATCATAGGGGTGCTGCTAGCTTCTATGGCTCTGGCGGCTTCAGCTCAGACAGAAAATCCTCGTGGCATTTACAAGATGACAACTCTAACAGGCAAGTTGGGCGAGGTGAAAGCTCCATTCGAACAATACAAAATATGTACTGACAGCGTGACACTCATGGTTACTGAGCGAGCCGCATTCTTCAACATCTCCGATAATGACCATCAGGTGTTCAACTATACTGGAGAGCAGCCCAAGTCGGAGAGTGACAAGAGTCCGCTCATTTACGACAGCAACGACAAGCAGTTCAAACTGAAGTGGTGGAGTAACTATGCCCACCACATTCATTTCCCCAATGACGACTGGTGCATAGAGAAGTACGAGTCGGGGCAGTACACTGAGATGAGCAAAGTGTTTTTCGACGCGCTTACCGGAACGTCAGAGGTAGACGCAAACAATCCGCTTTCTGGTACATGGCGCTTCATTGGCTATGTGGACGAACTGCGTGGCTTGAAGAAGGAACTGCCCAAGTTGCATAAGCAATACCAGACAAGCAAGTATTTCAACTGCTTCATTGTCTTCACTCCCCAAAACTGGACGATGCTAGCTAAAAGTGGCGGAACAGTTGACAAAATCGAATATTACGGCAAGAAGTCCTACAAGGTTGGAAGCGAGACCTGTCAAGTGAAGTGGCTTTCCAAAGATCGCATTGCAGTGGAAGAGCACATTGACTACCGTACCGACTGGATGATTCTTGAGCGCGTTACTGACGGCTCTACACCGTTAAGCCACATTGCCAGTCAGTACATTGGCAGACACAAATAGCATGGAAAGATGATACTGGTATTTGGCGGTACGACTGAAGGCCGCAAGGCGGCAGAGGTGCTCGACGAGGCTGGCTCACCCTACTTCTACAGTACGAAGACGGGCGAGCAGGTGCTGACGCTGAAGCACGGACAGCGCATGGACGGTGCCCTCGACGGCGAGGCTATGCAGGCGTTCTGCCATAGCCACAACATTCGTCTCATCGTGGATGCCGCCCACCCGTTTGCTGCGCAGCTGCATGCCACCGTGGCCAGCGTGGCGGCGAGCCTCAGCTTGCCGCTGGTGCGCTACGAGCGCATATACCCGCCCCGCACACCCGACATTGAGTGGATAGACGACTACGACCAGGTGCCCACCGACATTCACACACTGCTGGCCACCACGGGCGTGCAGAGCATAGCGAAGTTGAAACCTTTAGAGACACGCGGCGTGAAGGTGTACTACCGCATACTGCCTCGCGAGTCGTCGATAGCACTGGCGCGGGCACAGGGTGCCACCGACCACCAGCTGTGCTTCTATGAAGACGGTGGCCAGATAGAGGTGGAGGCCGACGCCATACTATTGAAAGAGAGCGGCATGTCGGGCGGCTTCGTAGAGAAGGTGGCGGCGGCGCGTGCCAGAGGCATGAGGATTATTGCACTGAAGTGGCCACACTATAAACCCCTCACTCTTCACCCCTCACTCCTCACCACCGTCAACGGGCCTTATGGGCTGCGGCGCGCCGTGGAGCGGCTGCTGCCCGACTTCTACCCCCTGCACAGCGGACTCACCACCGGCACGTGTGCCACTGCGGCGGCCGTGGCTGCCACCCTGCAACGGCTTGGCGGTGAGTGTAGTGATGAGGTGCCTGTGGTGCTGCCCAACGGCGAGACCATAGACGTGGCCGTGGGCTATGGCAACGGCTATGCCTACTGCATCAAGCAAGCCGGCGACGACCCCGACGTGACCGATGGAATAGAGATTGACGTCGACGTCAACGGGAACGGGAATGGGAACGGGAACGGGAACGGGAATTACCCCAGCATCATCATCAAGGGTGGCGAAGGCGTGGGAACCTTCACCCTGCCCGGCTTCGACTATCCTCCTGGCTCGCCCGCCATCAACCGCGTGCCACGCCAGATGATAGAAACCAACGTCATGGCTCAACTCAAGAACATGCGATCGACCTCTGGTTGCTTACTACCGAAGGGATGCAAGAATCACACGAATCTCACCATAACTATCTCCGTGCCCCACGGTGCTGAGACGGCTCGCCGCACGTTCAACCCCCGTCTGGGCATAGAGGGCGGCATCAGCATCATTGGCGTGAGCGGCATAGTGATGCCCTTCTCTGAAGAGGCATTCATCGAGGCCATAGGCAAGTGCCTGCAGGTGACTGTGGCTTCGGGTGCCGAGCGCATCGTCATCAACAGCGGTGCCAAGAGCGAGCGCTACCTGAAAGCCCTCTACCCCACCCTGCCGCCGCAAGCTTTCGTGGAGTATGGCAACTATGTGGGCGCCACGCTACAGATGGCTGCCGAACAGGGTGTGAGACAGCTTACACTGGGCGTGATGCTGGGCAAGGCTGTGAAGCTGGCCGCCGGACAGATGGACACCCACAGCAGGAAGGGCACCATGGACCGCAACTTCATCAGCCAGCTACTGTGCGAAGCCGACTGCCAGCTGGCGGCTGAAGCCCTTGACCGTATAACGCTGGCACGGGAACTGTGGCAGCTCATACCCCCCGACCGCCTGCAAAGCTTTGTGAGTGTGGTCATCAGCCACTGCGCCAGCCACTGCCGCCCACTGCTGCCCAACGGCGAGCTCACCATCCTGCTCATCGACGACGACGGGAATATCTACCATGCTTAAGACATTTGTGTAAACATTTGGAACAAGCACAGAAGCGCTTTCAGCCGAAAAGCCGTACCTTTGCAGCCTACTTAGATAAAAACCGCATAGCTAATGAAAAAACTCCTTACACTCATCGTTGCCCTCGCCCTGACGGCGGGAGCGCTGCAACTGAAAGCCCAGAGCATCACTGTTGACGGCACACAGCGCAAATACATTGTCTACGTTCCGAAGAATTTAGGACAGAAAAAGCCGCTGCTCATCTCGTGCCACGGCATGAACCAGGATCCCAACTACCAGAAGGGCATGCTGCAGATAGAATCGGTGGCCGACACCGCCAAGTTTGTCACTGTCTTTCCCGAAGGCATAGACAAGGGCTGGGACATCTCCGGCGACCGCGACATACACTTCGTAGAGGCACTCATCGACAAGATGGAGAGCCAGTACAAGATTGACCGCGACCGCGTCTACCTGTCCGGCTTCTCCATGGGCGGCATGTTCACCTATCACGCCATGAACAAGATAGCCGACAAGATAGCTGCCTTTGCACCCATCAGCGGATACCCCATGTGGGGCGGCAACTTCTCCAGCTCGCGCCCCGTGCCCATTATCCACACCCACGGCACGAGCGACGACGTGGTGTCGTTCGGCGGCGTGCAGAACATACTGAACGGATGGATTCAGCGCAACGGCTGCCCCAAGACGGCAAAGACCACCAAGAACTATCGCGGCACGCCGCACATCACCCGCCACGTGTGGGGTCCAGGCCTTGAAGGCGTGGAGGTGGTGCTCATGGAGATGGCCGACAAGGGTCACTGGATATCCAACGACTACGGCGTGAAGACGGGCGAGGAGATATGGAACTTCTGCAAGCGCTACACACTGAACAAGACCGCCCCGAAGGTTGTGTTCACCGCCCCGACGGCAGGCACACAATATATCAACTTCGCCCCAGGCAGAAAAGGAACCTTCCCCGACGTCACCATCACGGCAGAAGCCACCGATGCTAACGGCACCATAGAGAAGGTAGACTTCTACGACGGCAACAAACTCATTGGCACCGTGACAGAGGCTCCCTATACCGTTGTACTCTCGTCTACCTCCTATGGCGACCACCAGCTGAAGGCCGTGGCCACCGACAACGACGGCGAGACGGGCGAGGCATACTTCACACTGCCCCTCACCTCGCCCCAGCTGCAGGTATTGCTCCACCAGAACTTCACCGCCGACGGCAGTGTTCCCGCAGGATGGACCACCTTCGACAGCTCCGTGCAGCGCACCGGACCGAAAGACGGCTTTACGTCAGGATGCCGCATCATACAGTTCACGGGCAGCAAGCACGACTTTGAATATGGACTCTACTTCCGCAATGTCAAAGGCAATAAGCGCGAAGGATGGGCAAAGTTCGGACTGCCCACCAGCTGCGCCACACTGACAATGGCTCCCGGAAACTACATACTGCGCTACAAGGTGTGCAACTGGAACAAGCCGCAGTTCTCGCCCGTCACGGTGTGCATAGAGAAGGCCGCCACCGGCGAGGCAGTGGCAGAGAGCCAATACACCCCCACCGTGAACATTGGCAATGATGCTTCGAAAGACTTCAACGGCACTCGTACCATCAGCTTCCAGTTCAACATCCCAGAGCAGGGCGACTATGTGGTGGCCTACTACACTGATGACGCTGCATGGGCCGACGCCGTGCTGGGCTATGCAGCACTGTCGGTGAAGAGCTATGGCACCGATGGCATCAGCGATGCTCCCCTCAACGAACAAGCCACCAATATGACCATATACGACCTGCAGGGACGAAGGTTAGACAGCCGTCAACTGACACATGGCGTCTACGTGAAGAACGGCAGGAAGTTTGTGGTAAAGTAAAACCATTATATGCCAACTCATTACTAAATAATAATATCATTCCATCAAAAAAACGTAAAACCTTTCATCCACATGCAGCGTTTATCCTTTATTCTTGGCTCTATGCTCTTTAGCACAGCGCTCCTGGCACAGGCTCCGGCACACACAAACCCACAGCTCACCAGCGACTCGCTGAAGATGCAGGCTGCCCTGCACGAGGGCGCCCCCGTGAACCATCCCATCTTCCAGACAAAGTACACCGCCGACCCCGCACCTATAGTGGTGGGCGACACCCTGTTCCTCTTCACCTCGCACGATGCCTCGCCCGAGGACATACCCGACCCCAACGAGCGCAGCTCGGCAGGCTTCTTCATGTACGACTGGCTGCTGTGGAGCACTACCGACATGGTGAACTGGACGGAGCACGGCGCCGTGGCTTCGCTGAAGGACTTTGAGTGGCGTGGCCGTGAGAACGGCGCATGGGCCATACAGACGGTGGAGCGCAACGGCAAGTACTACCTCTATGCCCCGCTGCACGGACACGGCATAGGCGTGCTCGTGGCCGACTCGCCTTACGGTCCCTTCCGCGACCCACTGGGAAAACCACTTGTATGGGACAAGAGCAACTGGTATGACATTGACCCTTCGGTGTATACCGACGACGACGGACAAGCCTACCTCTACTGGGGCAATCCACACTGCTTCTATGCCCGCCTGAACAACGACATGGTGTCATTGAAGGACAGCGTCGTGCGCCTGCCACACATAGAGTACTACCAGGAAGGGCCGTGGTTCTATAAGCGCAATAACATCTATTACCTTGCATTCGCCAGCACCTGCTGCCCCGAAGGCCTCGGCTACGCCATGAGCAACTCGCCCACAGGACCGTGGAAGCCCATGGGGCACATCATGCAGCGCACACACCGCGACCGCGGCAATCATCCCGGCATCTGTGACTTCAAGGGCCATACCTACGTCTTCGGTCAGGACTATGACCTGATGCACGTAGAGACCTTCACACACCATGAGCGCCGCAGCGTGTCGGTAGCTGAGATGCACTACAAGGCCGACGGCTCCATAGAGGAGGTGCCCTATTGGCTCGACCTCAAGCCCTTGGAACAGTTAGAGTGGCTCAACCCCTTCCAGCGCGTAGAGGCAGAGACCATGAACTGGGGCTATGGCTTGAAGTCATCGAAGATGGGTATCAAGAACACCGGTGTGGTGAAAGACATGCCCTACTCCACCGGCAAGCGCAACATGTATATCTACGACATCAACGACGGTGAATACCTACGCCTGCGCGGTGTTGACTTCGGCCAGAAAGGTGCCAAGCGCTTCAGCATCAGTGCTGCCGCCAATGGTGCATGCACCGTTACCCTGCGCATCGACGCCCTGAACGGCCCCGTCATTGGCACGGCCACCGTGAGCAGCACTGGCTCGGTTGAGAACTACAGCCTCTTCCAGACAAAGGTTAAAAAGACGAAGGGCGTGCACGACCTCTATCTCTGCTTCAGCCAGACAACAGGCGACGTACACCTCGACTGGTGGCAGTTCAAATAGTAGCACTCAGAAGCGCTCCAATATCTCCAGGCACATCCTACTGTTGTGATAAGGACACTTCCAGAAGCCGGCATGGTCGTCGACAGTGTTGAGTGTTCCATCGGCGCGACGGCTCCAATACCACTCGCCGTGCTCCCAGTCAATGAGGTTCTGCCTGATGTATTGCCAACAGTGCAAAGCGCGCTGTAGTGCCTGCTCATCGGCAAAGTGCTGATAGATGTTCAGCCAGCCCACCACGTTCTCGGCCTGCACCCACCAGTGCAGGTCGTCGTCTTTGGTGCCGGTGTCAAGGTTAGCCTCGTGTATCATCGAGCCATCGGCATTGAGTCCTTTAGCACTGGCTTCAGCCACCATCTTCACAATGGGTTCCACCTTGCCCAGCACGCTGGCATCGCCCAGCACAAGAGCCGCCTCGTGGAGCAGCCATGAGCACTCTATGTCGTGGCCATAGCTCTCCAAGTGCCCTGCGCCGCGTGTCCAGTCCATATCGAAGAAAAGGTCGAGATGATGTGTGGCAGGATTGAGAATCTTGTCTGTGAATATCTCTATCAGATTATGCAGAGAAGAGGTGAGAGATGAGAGGCTTTGCTCGGGAATGAGTTGTTGTGACTCTTTCAGGCCTCTCAGCAAGTTAGTATAAGGCTCGATAATGTGCAGGTGAGTGTTCTGCGACTTAGGATAATTGGCATCGAGTTCGCTGAGCCGCATGTCGCTGATGGGCTGCCAGTCGCGGGTCATAGCCTCTATGTAGCCGTTGTGCTCATGGTCGAGCGCATGCTGCTCAATGCATTGGTAGAGCTGCAGCGCTTCGTCGAGCGCTTCACGGCTGCCCGTGGCACGATAGTATTCGCTCAGGCCGTAGAGTGCGAAGCCCAGCGCATAAAACTGCTTCTTCGTATCTTTCGGATGGCCCAGATAGTCTGTACTCCAGAACACTCCACCGTGTTTTCTGTCGATGAAGAACTGAAGGATATAGTCTTTGGCCCTTGTTGCCGCCTCCAAGTATTCAGCCAGACGGGGCGTGTGAGGATACAGACTGGAGAGCACGCGGTAGGCAGCAGAAAAGCTCCAGAGTATGCGAGCGTTGAGGATGGCTCCCTTGTCGGCTTCAGGGTGCAGTTCATAGCTGCCCGTCATCTGTCCATAGAACCCGCCGTGCTCATAGTCCTGCATGGTGTCGAGCCAGAAGGGCAGTATGTTCTGTGTCAGCACTTCGTATGCCTCCTGCTTAAGTTTGGAGGTGAGAATTTGTGGAGTATTCATACAACTTAAGTATTATTCGTGTTTATTCGTGAGATCCGTGTTCGTAATATAAAAAAATTCGTGTTCATTCTTGCGTCCCTTCGGTAGCAAGCGAAAGGCTACGGGTAGGCGAGCTTGCTCGGGAATGAGGCAACGGGTAGGCGCTTCAGCGGGAATCAAGGTCGAGCGCGTGGTCGAGTAAGCATTGACATCCCAGCAGCACATCCTGCCACGTGGCCTCAAAGTCGCCCGTATACCAAGGGTCGGCCACCTCTCCACTATGTGGGGTGAAGTCCATCAGCATACGTATTTTCCCTTCGGGGTCGCCACCGCAAATGCGCGTCATATTGCGTAAGTTCCATGAGTCCATGCCAATGAGCAGGTCGAAACGGTCATAGTCACGGCGCGTCATCTGCCTGGCCGTCTTGCCCTTGCAGCTAATGCCATGCTCAGCCAGCTTTCGTCTGGCAGGCGGATACACCTCATTGCCTATCTCCTCTGTACTGGTGGCAGCCGACTCAATGAGGAATTCAGCCTCGCGCCCAGCCTTCCGCACCAGCTCTTTCATCACAAACTCTGCCATCGCACTACGACAGATATTCCCATGACACACGAAAAGTATCTTTTTCATCTCTGCTAAAGACTCTCTACGAAGGTACGGGTAAGCTGAAACGACTGTGCTGCCACTTGCTGCCAGAAATCGTGATACTGTGAGGCATCGGTATCGCGCAGCGGAACGTCGCTCACCACACGGAATGAGATGAAGGGCACGTGGTGCAGATAGCATGTATGGGCAATGGCAGCCGACTCCATATCTACGGCGCGCGCATCGGGGAAGAGACTGACAATGGAGCGCATCTTCTCTTTCGTGTCAACAAACCAGTCGCCAGTAACAATGAGTCCGGGCTTTACGCTATCCATTTTCAGCTCTAGACACTTGCCAAGCAAATATGGGTCTGCCTGAAAGCGGGCGGGCAACCCCTGCACCTGGCCATACTGGGTGACGTTGTCGATAGACGTTCCGCAGTACACATCGTGGTAGGCCAGCTCAGAACTCACCACCACGTCTTTCACCTGTATATCATCGCCGTTGCCGCCGGCACAGCCCGACGAGATGATGCAGTCGGGGTGCTGCTCCATGATGATGCGCTGCACGCCCAGCGCAGCGTTCACCTTGCCTATGCCGCATTTCTCCACTATGACATTGCTGCCCTCAAACACCTGCTGCAGCTGCTGCAGCTCCTTGTCCATGGCCACTACTATTCCTATCTTCATATATATATATAACTAATAATATTACTAATGAGGTGCAAAAATACAAAAAAATATCCGAAACAACAGCATCTTTTCAATAAAAAGCGCAAAAATACTGACGATGCAGTCTTTTTCATACATCATTCTTTTAAGCGCACAGTAGGAATAGAAATAGCATGATGTGAAAATCGAAAAAACGTAATGCAACACGTGCAACACAGCGGTTTTACGGGGGTTTTGAGAGATTTTGCCCTAAAATACACCCCATCCCTGCCCCATTCCCGAGCAAGCTCGCCTGTCTGCCACATGCAGGTGTCTAAGCAGTGTGTTACAGGGGATTAAGACGTTAACTCAATGATAATCAGCTTGATTTCATTTGTTTCATTTGATTCATTTGTTCAAATCAAAAAAGCTCCTCTACACGTACATTATTAATTATTATATATTAAGTATGTATCTATTTTTATAAAACTCGGTAAATGAAATGAAACAAATGAAACAAATGAAACACTGCAGTGTTTACGGGGGTTTTGAGAGATTTTGCCCTAAAATACACCCTTTACACACCTGCAGGTGTATAAGGGTGTGTTGCAGGGACAGCAGAAGCTCGCGCGCGAAGGACAGGCTGAATAGTTAACTTGAAAACGATGGCAATCTGCTGAAAATTAGCAGATTGCCTTTTCTTTCATGCTGTGGGAAATTCATTTGTTTCATTTGATTCATTTGTTCATTTCAAAAATAGCCCTCTACGCGAACATTATTATATATATAAAATATTAATATGTATATATAAAAAACACCAAAATGAAATGAACAAATGAATCAAATGAAACGCCACCACGCAACCCACTGATTATTAGCAATATATATAGAACGCTGCTGTAGCGACTCCTCACGCGCGCGCGTGGAAACCATCTCCTCCCTGCGCGTCAACGAGAATAAGTCCGTTGTGCTACTCATCGCGCTCGCGTGAAAACCATCTCCTCCCACCCCACCGCGCGTCGTACTGGCGCAACCAAAAGATGCAAAAAGATGCAGTTTTTTCGTCCTTCAAACGGGGAGGAATGTCAAAAACATGGCAAAATGATGTCAATTAGCTAATCATGGCAGGTTGAGCCCGTCCCAGACGTTGCGCCGGCGGCGGCTCCACATAGAAGCATATTAAAGAGATTCGTAAACAGCCTGTTTGTTTTTCTAAACAGCCTGTTTATTTTTCTAAACGGCCTGTTTGTTTTTCTGAACAGCCGCGCAAATAATTTATCGTGAAATTTTTGTTCTAAACGTATTTTTTGTTTATCTTTGCAACGTAATTATAGACAATGTGCGGACAAACAGGAAAAACGACATAAACATGAAAACAAGTCATTTAATCAGAACGATGGCCCTCGTGCTCGTACTGCTCGTGGGCGGAACGTCAGCAACAGATGCTGACGACGAAAATTTCAGTTTAGCTACTGACACCTTTTATTGGGAATACGATTTCCAAGCCGTTCCATCCGAGGTATCCGGCCAATATCTTCTCATCCACGGCGAGGTGCTCATCATCACCGACGACGATGCTTCGCACAAGGTCGCTGAATGGAAATTAGAAGATAGCAGAAGCGTTAGCTACACTGTGACAGACGGGACCTGGGGCATCGTTTTGCTGGCAAGCAGTTCTGACATGACTGAGACCAACGGCAAGATGAGCCTGCGGCTCCTTCCCAACAGCCGATGCTTTGAGGATGGCGTCAAGCGCATCGTGGCCCGATATAATGCCCAATGCTATATAAATTATGTACATGATTATGTTGATTTCGGTGATTATCAGTACGCCAAGAACATCAACATGTCATCGGTAGTGAACGAGGACAAGCCACTGCCCAAGTTGCAGGTGGACTGGACCGACGGGGAGTGCCTGAGCCTCACGGCCCTGAACGTGCCCAATCATCGGGGCAACGTCAACTATCAGGAGGAATACTATCAATTGAAATACGACATCATAGGCGACTATGCCGGCAACGGAAGGATGTGGAACAACAGGTGTTACCACACCAAAGACTTTGATGTCATATCCGACCATGGCAACGGCACATACGACATCAGTACCTCTTTCCAGTTGCGACCGGGCAACAGCATCTCAGGCGCCTACTTCTATCCCGTCTATATCCATTACTACAGGAACACTTCCATCAGCCCCATTAAAAACGTCAGTCAGCAATTCACCATCAGCCAACCGGTGGATGAGATAACCGTGGCACCTTTCACTCGGCCTACAACCCTTGATGTGGTGTTCGACAAGTGGAACAGGAAAAACACCGTCAGCTGGACACGCAATGAAAGGGCGAGAGGCTATAATCGTTATAAGGGTTGGATGTATGAGGACTGCCGCTTCGACGGCAAGTGGTATGTCATCCGCTACGAGAAGGGGCAGGCCCCCGGCAGCTATAAGCTGCTCTCCACTTTCAAGGGCGACGAAACGACACTGAAACTGGAAGACATAGACATTGACTATGACAAGGAGTATGTCTATCGTGTGATATTCCTTCCCTCCCCGTTAGAAGACACCTATAAGGATAACCTGGTCAGCGGTGTGCTGAACACTCCAGAACGGTTTGTCGACAATTTCTGGAAAGAGAAGGGAGTGAGCACCAAACTGGAGATGCCCATCAAGCTATGGCAGGACCGCACCGTGGAGACAGCTGTTCACTTGGTGTGGGAATACTGCATACAGCCCACGGGCCAGAACTGGACCATCGAGTGCAGTCCGGCGGGCAAGAACACCTGGCGCGTGCTGGACAACAGCCTGCAAGTGGATCCCAATAAGTCGGAGGTCACTTTCGATGCCGAGGGCACAGTATGCGACCAGATGGACTACCGCGTGAAGACCTCCTACATGGATCGCGACTTCTACAGCAACATCATCACCGGAAATCTGCCCGCCGGCAGCTACATCAGTGAGGTGAAGGCCTCGACGGGCACGGAGGAAAATACCGTTATCGTGAAATGGAAGGTGGCGCGGGCCGATGTGCAGAACGACATCTCGTTCCGCGTGCTACGACGTGCCGTCGGCACTGATGAATGGACACTGCTCACCGACGAGATACATGGCACAGCCTCGGAGTATTCCTACATCGACAACCGACCGTTGGCCGGCAGCTACTATGAATATACAGTGGAGGCCTACGGCGCGAAGTGCGACGACCAGTTGGTGAAGACCGACGCCGCCATCGTTCCGGGCTTTTCGCAGGCTCGCGGCACTATCACCGGGCACATCGCTTACGGCACGGGAACGGCCGTGGCTGGGGCAAAGGTGAACCTCATCAAGAGCACGGCCGACGAGGGCACCGACCAGCCGCAGTATCTCTCACGTTACATCGAGGGGCCAGGCAAGGGCTTGCAGTGGACGGCTGCCGACAAAGAGCAATATAATAAGGTGATTAACGGCGATGGCGCTTTCACCCTGCAGTTCTGGGCACGCCCCATGAGCGAGGATGTCGGTGGGGCAGCCAACCAAACGATACTGCGTCTGGGCTATGGCCTTGAACTGGGCGTGAGGAGCGACGACGGCACACATTTCTATCTGAACAGAGTCATCCACTATGACAATAAGCTGAAATCGCATCACTTCAATAAGAGCCTGCCGTTCAGCACCACCGACTTTACCCACG